>Ga0136846_1214586_pt1 | contig 31865 bp, 30 predicted proteins | sample HopSoiMetagenom2_FD_96841 | JGI IMG/M metagenome (GOLD analysis project Ga0136846, IMG submission 96841) | Grasslands soil microbial communities from Hopland, California, USA - 2 Assembly 2016 (version 4) | ecosystem: Environmental > Terrestrial > Soil > Grasslands | place: USA: Hopland...
CCAGAACGACCAGCAGGGCGCCGCGGCGGACCAGTACGGGACTGGCCCCGGCCCGGGCTCGCCCGCTGAAGGGCCGCGGGAGACCCGGCCGCCTGAGCCCCGGGGTTCGGCGCCACCGCCCGCGATAACCCAGGCACGGCCCGCGGCCAACCCGGCACCGGGATGGGGCACGGTGCTGGCCACCACCATCCGGTTGCGGGCCCGGCAGCGATTTTGGCCGGCCACCACGCGCTGGCGGGTGCTCAGCGCGCTCATCCTGGCCGCCGTGCTGTTCTGCGGGGGAGCCGTCACCGTCATGCTGGCCCGCGGCACGATAGCTGGGAAGGGGGCGGCGGGCAGCGCTCAGCCGGCGGGTACGGGACGAGCGGGTACCGGGGCCGGAAACGGCGGGCAACCCCCCGGCGGCGGCGGCGCGATCGCGGCCGCGGCCGCGGCCAGGACCGCGGCCGCGGCGTGGATGGCCCGGCAGGTCGACCCGGCCGCGATCGTCGCCTGCGACCCGCAGATGTGCGCGGTGCTGCAGAGCAAGGGGATTCCGGCAGGCCGCCTGCTCCTGCTCGGGGCCGGGAATGCCGGGCCGCTCGGCAGCGACGTGATCGTGTCCACGGCAGCCATCCGGGAGGAATTCGGCAGCCGCCTGACCAGCATGTACGCCCCCGTGGCACTGGCCACGTTCGGGTCGGGGAGCGCTCAGGTGGCGGTCCGGGTCGTGGCTGCGGATGGAGCCGCCGCTTACCTGCGCAGGTTGCAGGCGGATGCCGCCGCCCGGCGCGCGGTCGGTACCGCGCTGCTGCGTAACCCGGACCTGCGCGTATCTCCGGCCGGCCACCGCGCACTGGCCGCCGGGCAGGTTGATGCCCGGCTGCTCACCGCGATCGGGGTGCTGGCCACGCCGTATCACGTCGACATCACCGGCTTCGGCGTGCCCATGGCTGGCGCGAGCCCTGACGTACCGCTGTGCGAGGCCGACATATCGACGGTCCCGGCCGGCCGCGGGCGCGCCGCGGCGACGCTCGACTCCGTGAAGAGGTTCCTGCTCGCCCAGCAGGGCCCCTTCCGGCCTGCGGATGTCACCACCGTGCGGCTGGCCAGCGGCCAGACCGTGCTCCATGTCGAATTCACCGCGCCGAGCCCGCTGGGACTGCTCGGCGCTCCTAACTGAAATGAGGAGATCATAATGAAACTGCGGCTGAACGCGCCGCGCCGGTGGCGGCTGGGCCGTCACGGCCCTGGCGGCAAAGGTGCCGGCCGGCGCAGTGCCCGGCTGGTGATGCTGCTGGGCGCGGCCATGCTGTCGCTAGGCATGCTCGCCGGGACCGCCACGGCCGCGCCTGCGTCCTCGACGTCGTCCGGGATGGGATGGATGCGGTGTGCCCACCTGTCGCCCAACAGCTCCCCGGTGGACATCTACCTGTACTCCTTCGGTGATCCCAAGGCGATGAGCGTGCTCAGGCATGTTCCCTACGGCGACGTGTCGATGTACATGAAGATGCCGGCCGGGCACTACACGGCCGGCATACGGCCAGCTGGCGCGCCGGCCAGCACGCCGCCGGTGCTGGCCGCCAACTTCATGGTGCAGGCCGGGCAGTCCTACACCGTGGCCGTGATGGGCCCGGCGGAGGGCCTGCGGCTCCAGGCGCTGAACGACCAGCTGACCACCCCCCGGGGCAAGTCGATGGTCCGGGTCATCCAGGCGTCGCTCAAAGAGAACCGCGTCACGGTGCGGGCGGGCAGCGCCACGCTGGCCAGCAACCTAGCTTTCGCCAGCGTTACCCCCTACGGAACGGACAAGCCGGGACACTGGATGGTGCACGTCGTAGGCGGCAACGAGACCTGGTCCGGGAACGTCAAGCTGAATGCAGGCTCGATTCACACCCTGGTGGTGCTGGACTCCTCCCGCGGCCTGAAAGTCACTGCCCTGCTGGACGCCGCGGGTAGTTCCATGATGCCCGAGGGCGGCGCCGCCACCGGCTTCGGCGGCACGGCCCCGGGCTCCGCACCCTTGCCGCTACCCTGGCTGGCCGGGCTGGCCGGCGGGCTGCTGGCGGTGGCCGTCGCGGCGATCCGGCTGCGCCGAAACAGGGCAATGGCGCGGCACGCGCGCTAATGCGGGCGCCCGCGCCGGCCGTCAACGCTGAACCAGGCAGGCACGCGCGACACAGCCCGCCCTGGCGCCAGGTAGCACGGCGGCCGCTCACGGCCGCCGTGCTGCTTGGCGGCGTGCTCACGATAGCCATCGCGGTGGTCGGGCTGCTGCTGGTGCTGGCTGGCCGTCCCGGACACCCGCCTGGGACGGCCAGCGCCGCGCCGGGCGGCCTGACGCCGCTGGGCACGCCGGCCCCGCTGCCGAAGGCCGCCACCATCACCGTGCCGCTGCCGGTCGCGCTGCAGATCCCGGCCATCGAGGTGCGCACCAATCTGATCCGGCTGGGCCTCACCCGGCAGGGCACGCTGCAGGTGCCAAGCAGCCCCTCAGTGGCCGGCTGGTACACCCCAAGCCCGCGGCCGGGTGAGATCGGTTCCTCGATCATCGCCGGGCACATCGATTCCCGCCGCGGCCCGGGGGTCTTCTACCGGCTGCGCGACCTGCACCCGGGCAACCGGATCTACGTGCGGCGGGCGAACGGCAGCCTTGCCGTCTTCCGGGTCACTGCGGTGCATCAGTACTCGAAGGCGCACTTCCCCACGGTCGCCGTCTACGGCCCGGTACCCGATGCCGAGCTGCACCTGATCACCTGTGGTGGCACGTTCGACTACGCTACCCACAGCTATCTCAGCAACATCGTTGTCGACAGCACGGAAGTCCGCTGAACCCGGGCCAGCTCGCTATCCGTCGACCCCGCCAGTTACCAGCCGCGGGCCCGCGTCGCCGCCTTGAGTGAACACTGCCCCGCCTTCCGCAAAGCCCGGTGACCAGGCTTTCAGGGAGACGACCGGGGTGGCTCGAGCCCAGGACCGCCCCCTTAGGCGAACGCACCAGGAGGAAAGGCGGTCAAAACTACGCGTCATCCGGGAAGGCCTGGCGGCCCGGTCGGGCGGGCCAGTACGGGGATGCCCGCGACGGATACGACGACTGCCGCGATGATGAGGAGCGGCTTGTAGCCGAGCGTGTCCACGAGGGCTGCGCCGATCGTGATCGAGACCGTCTGGGCTAGGTCGGCGGCCATGAAGGATGCGGCGAAGGCGCGGCCTTGGAGATGCGGCGGGGAGTAGCGCTGGGTGGCGGTCGTGACCACGACAGCGTTGAACGGTACGGCTACTCCGAATATCGCGAGCGCGATGCAGGAGGCGGGAAGTGCTGCGATCGTGTAGATGAGGCTCGCGGCCGCCCATGCGGCCAAGGCGATCCCGAGGGTGCGGGCTTCACCCACATGCCTGATCAGCGGGCCTACCGCCAGTCCGCCGATGATGGAGCCGATGGCCTGGATGGCCATGAGCACACCGAAGAACGAGGCCGGCTTGCCGATCGCTGCGATGACGGCAAAGGTAACCGATTCGTAGAAGCCGATCACCAGCATGGCGATGGTGGCGCTCAGCGTGATCTGAGCGAGCAGGGGCGTCCGGCAGATGTGCACGCCCCCGGCAAGCAGCTGGGCACCGATCCGCTCCCCGACGGTGGGGCACGGCTTTGTTTCGGCGACCTTGACCGACAGCAACGCGCCAATCGCGGCCAGAAATGTGGCGGAATCGAGTACGGCCAGGAAGCCGCCGCCCAGGCTCGCATAAATAGCTGCCCCAGCCAGGGGCGACGCGATGCGCAGTCCCTGGCTGATGGTCATGCCCGCGGCGCTGGCGCCGATGAGGTCGTCGTCCGGCAGGAGATCCTTAATCAACCCGCTCCCGGCTGGCCCGCTAATCGTGGACGCGGCTCCATAGAAGGCCGCGACCGCATACATCACCCACAGATCAGCCCGGGAGTGAACCAGCAGCAGGGCAAGCACGGTGGCGCCGGCCGCCGCGTTCACGACGATCAGAAGCGGGCGCCGCCTGACCCGGTCAACGAGCTGGCCAGCCAACGGCGAGGCCAGTGCAGGCAGGCCTTGCGCGAGGAAGATGGCACCAGCCGCTGCGTTGCTGCCAGTAAGGTCCTTGGCCCAGATGCCGAGTGACAAGTACAGTGCGCTGTCGCCGAAGCTGGAGACCGAATTGCCTATCAGCAGCCTCCGGAAGCGCGCATCACCGAGCGCACTCACCCGGGGGTTCTCCGGCCGTCCTCCGGCAGCGGGTAGGCAGCGGAGAACAGCCGCACCAACCGGGACCCTGCGGGCCTTTTATCCGGGTCGGTAACGCGATCGCGATAAGTCAGCATCAGCTCCTCTATCTGATCGCGCAGACCGGCCAGTTCGTCCGTGGTCAGCCACGCAATAGCGCCAGCGCGCATGGAAGCGCGCTGCCAGTCATCCCCGTATGCTGACGCGGTCCGGACCCAGCGCAGCAGCGTGGCGAACTCGTGCTGGACGAACACCCGCTCTAGCTCCGCCACCGCCTCCGTGCGCGCTGGGTCGGGCTGTACCCGCGACCATGACTGGTCCACCGTGGTCAGCCGCCAGGGCCGCTCCTTTTTCGATGTGCTCGGAGCTTCCTCGACGAGGCCGTAGCGCGCGAGCTGCCGCAGGTGAAAAGAGCAGTTGGCCTGGCTCTCGCCGGTCAGCTCGGCGCACCGGGTCGACGTTGCTGTTTCCTCGGTCAGCAGCACGTCCATGAGCGTCCACTTCAAAGGATGCGCCAGTGCCCGCATGGCGGCCGCGTCGACGATCCTCAGCGGCTTATCCGGAAGTCCTGGAGACGTCATATCCAAGAACGTACTCTTGCGTCAACGGTGATGTCAAAGCATACTTTTGCGTCGCCAGGGCGGCGTAGCTGACGAACGCGTTCACCGGCAGGAAGCCGAGGCAGGGGCTTCCAGGTAGTCATTGAAGGCGCCCTGACGCCGAGGGACTACCGCGCCGGGTCACGCAGCCAGCGATCGAACCAGGCGCGCATCCGCCGGAGCAGGTCGAGCTGGTAATTGCGCTCCGCGAGCCCGTGCCCTTCTCTCGGATAGACGACGAACTCGTGCTCGGCGCCGGCCCAGTTGAGCGCCCGGTGGAAGTAGATAGCCTGGCCGAGCGGCACGTTAGTGTCGTCCTCGCCGTGCCAGATCAGTACCGGGGTCCGGATCCTGGAGACGAACGAGATCGGGCTGACCTGGTCGTGAGGATGCGGCCCGGGCCCTTCCCAGCCGCAGCTGCCGCCCAGTTCTGCCTCCCGGGTGCTCCCTTCGCCGGTCGCCACGAGCATGCCCCAGTCGCTGATTCCGGCGCCCATCGACGCGGCGCGGAACCGGCCGGTCTGCCCGATCGCCCAGGCGGTCATGAACCCGCCGTGGCTGCCGCCGCCGATCCCGAGCCGGTCCGGGTCCGCGACCCCGCTGGCGATCAGCTCGTCGATGCCGCTGAGGATGTCAGTGAATTCGCCGCCGCCGAGCGAGCCCGCGATGGCCACCGCGAAGTCGTGGCCGTGGCCCGCGCCGCCTCGCGGGTTGGGCAGGAAGACGGCGTATCCACCGGCCGCCAGCCACTGCCCCGGGGCGTGCGGGTGAAGCATCAGCCGGTCGGCGTAGCGGTCGTAGGGGCCGCTGTGCACCAAGGTGATCAACGGGAACGGTCCGTCCGCCCGGGTCTTCCCGGCGGGCAGGATCAGCAGCCCGTCGAGGCCGAGCCCGTCGCAGGCCTGATAGGACAGCCGTTCCTGGATTCCCCACCCGATCCGGCGCAGCTCCGGCCGGGTGTCACTGACCCGGATGAGCGGGCCGCCAGGAGGCCTGGCATGAACATTTTCCGGTTCATAGGACGTGGTCGCGAGCACGGCCACCTGACCTGTATGGCTTGCGGTCAGCGAGCCGGCCAGGCCCTTCATGGCCGCTACGCGCCGGAACCGCTGCTGGCCCGGGTCGAGCTGGCAGATCGCGGTGTCGAGGCCGCCGGCGAACAGCGCCAGCGGCGGGCCGCCAGCGACTTGCGCCAGTTCGGCCGGGCAGCTATCCATCCCTTCGGTCAGGTTCCGGTGCTGCCCGCCGCCCCCGGCCGCGGGCACGGCGATGTCAAAGACAGCGCGGCCGCCGTTCGGTCCGGGGGACGCCAGGCACGTCAGGTGCCAGCTGCCGTCGGCCTGCCACCAGGCCAGCGAGCTGGCCGACGTCTCGATCCGGCCGAGATCGCGGACCGCTCCTGTCCGCGGGTCGATCAGGTGCAGCTCGTTGGTGAGCTCGCCCGGATCGATCTCAGGGCTGGCCCAGCTAATCGCGGCGAGCGGCCCGCCGTCCGGTCGCTGCGCCAGCTCCACCACGTGCCGGTCACCGAGCCCGCGCACCACGCGCAGCTGGCCCGTGCTGACATCGAGCAGCCGCAGCCGGCCGCGGGGCAGCTGCTCTCCCCACACCACCGCGTCGTCACGCTCGGCGAGCCTGCGCTCGTGGTCTTCATCGGGCTCATCGGTTGCTATCACCGCGACCAGCAGGCTGTCCGCGAGCGGGCACGCGTCCGAGATGTCACCGCGCCAGCCGGTCAGGGCCTCCGCCTCTCCGCCGTCCAGCTGTATCCGGTGCAGCTGGACCGAGCCGGTGCGATCTGACAAGAAGCAGAGCGACGCCGAGTCCGGCGCCCACCGCGGCCCGGAATCGTTCGCCGTCCCCGCCGTCAGCTTCCGCGGAGCCGAGCTACCGTCCGCGGCGGCGACCCAGAGCGCGCTGAGACGGCGCTCCCCGCCCCAGCCGACCGGCGCGACCGCGTAGACGACCCAGCATCCGTCCGGGGAGATCACCGGCTGCTGCGGGGCGGCGCCATCCACGATGAGCTCCGCCGTCAGCTCTGGTCTAATTCCGCTCACGTAACGGGGCCTTCCGTCGGCAGGAAGAACTCGCCGAGCTTATCCACGATGGCGCCGGGCCGCTCGTCGGGAAAGAAGTGCCCGCCGTCGATCCGTTTCACCGTAACGTCAGAAAACCAACGGGCCCCCTTCCCTCGCCGAGCTGCGAGGCCAGCACCGGGATCGGGGTTACCCGCAATGCCGCTGAGCCCGTCGCGGTCGCGTGTCATGATCGCGGGCAGTTTTGGCCGCATAGACGCCAAAACTGCCCGCGATCATGCAGTCAGCCCGGTCGGCCGCCGGGACGCCCGGGTGCCGGGACGCGCCGGCCCGCACAGCCGGGGTGCGAGTAACGTAAGTGACGCAATACCAAGATCAAATTAAGCCAAAAGTGCATTCGGGGTTAGGCGGCATTATGAGGGCATGGCCCTGCAGCTAGCCCAGGAAGAGCCCGAAGCCGGCCCGTGGCGCGCGGAGCGCCTCAGCACAGTCGTCAACGCGCTCACCAGGCGGGGACTGGACCAGAGCCGTCCGGTCGTGCTGGCCGTGGACGGGCGCAGCAACAGCGGCAAGACCACGCTGGCGGCGCGGATCCGCGACCTGGTCCCCGGATCGGTGATCATCCACACCGACGACATCGCCTGGGAGCACTCCCGCTTCGGCTGGGCCGACCTGCTGATCGACGGGATCCTGGTGCCCGTGCGCCAGGGCCAGGCCGTCAGTTACCGGCCGCCGCGCTGGGAAGAGCACGGCCGGGTAGGATCCCTCGAGGTTCCGGCCGGCTGCCCGCTGCTGATCATCGAAGGGGATGGCGCCGGGCGCCGGGAGGTCGCGCACCTGATCGACACCCTGATCTGGGTGCAAGCCGACGAGCGGGAGATCACCCGGCGCGCCGCCGTCCGGGCGGCCGATCGCCCCGCCGCCGACCTGGCCAACCAGCCCCATGACGGGGCGCCGATCGACGAGGACGGCTGGCTGGCCGAGGAGATACCCTTCAACACCGCCCAGCGGACCTGGGAACGCGCCGACCTCGTCGTCTGCGGCACCCCGGAGATCCCCTACGACCCGGGTACCCAGATCGTCATCGGCCGACCGTCATAACCAGCCGCGGCTCACCGGACCCGGTGGTAATCCCGGCCGGTATTCCGGATTACCGCAACCGGATCTGCGGCCGGCCGCGTTCCCGTCCGCCCCGGCGGTTCCTAGCGTCGATGTCATGACACCAATGGCGAGGGACCGCATCCGCTTCATCGGAGCCGGCACCGCCACCGGGATCGCCTGGGCCCAGTCTGCGCGGTTTCATGCAGCAACTGGCCGGGCCGGCCTTGTCCTTCACCTTCGGCGGTACCTTCGGGATCATCATCGGAGCCGGCACCGCCACCGGCGCGCTCCTGGGCTGGGCCGGATACCAGCGCCGCCTCGGCCGCCAGTACCCGTCACGCGCCCGCAGGATTGAGGCTAGCGCAGGTCAGGACGCCAGCCCGGGTAGCCCATCCAGGCCCGAGGCCGATGGGCTACCCGGCTGCGGCTGACGCCGCCCCGGTCGACCTGCCCGGCCGCCCGGGGCGAGGGCGCGCCCCCCAGCACCCTCGCCGGCCGCTCGGATTAGGCCACTCCGAGCCGCCGTGAATACGACAAACTATCCCGCAAACCGAGGGCCAGGTCCGTACCCAGCGCGGATCGGGCGGATCCTTGCGGGGTCCCGGCAGGCCCATGCAAGAACTTGCATGCCAAACGGGGCAGGCTCACCCCACCACTGCCGCCGTCACCCGGGTCGCGATGTCGGCGTAACCATTGCGGCGGCACCAGCTCAGGATGTAGCGCGCGTGTTCGCCGGACCATCGGTAGACCACTTCGGGGGTCATCTTGAGTTCGGGACTGTGCTCGCGGCGGTCCTTGATCAGCGGGCCGAGGTAATCGACGATCTTGGCGGCGGTGTCATATCCGACGTGAGCGGTACTGGCGAGCGTCTCGTGGTTGACCGCCCGGCCGGAGGCGATCGCGCCGGCCAGCCGGGCCGCGGTCGCTCCTTTTCCTTTCCCGAAGTAGGAATGAATGCGCGGGATACCGGCCGGGCTGGAGTCCGGCGGGAACCGGGATTCCTCCAGGGTGCCGCCGCTGACGGCGATGTTAATGGCCTCCATCAGCGGCCGGGGTCCGGTTGCCTTCCGGTAGATGCCGGCCACCTCCGGCTGCTCGACGGCCTCGTCCAGGTGGTCACGTTCGAGCCCGTGGCCCTGCGCGGCGAAGATGACGGGCGTCTGCCTGCCCGTGCGCCGCAGGGCGTTCAGGACGTCAAGCCCGTCGAACGAGTACTCCACGGCGTAGTCGTTCCAGGTCAGGTCGGCCACCACCACGTCGAACCGCAGGCGGCCATGGACGGCCTCCTCGACCGCGCCCTGGTCCTCGGCGATCCGCACCAGGGCGTCGCCGAAAGACTGCCGCACGAGCGGCTCGATGATCTTGGCCAGCGCGGCCGCGACCAGAATGCGTGGCCCGTCTTGCATGAATCTCCCCACTGCACCCGGCGATCAGGCGGTGACGCGGTCCAGGCGTACCCAGGTGCAGTCTAGGAAGAAGACCGAGGTGACGCGGCCGCCGGGCGTACGAGGCGAGCCTGGCCTCCAGATCCGCGAGATATTAACCCGGCGGCCAGCGCCGATCCGAGCTGTGCGCGTGAGGTGATGCCGAGCTTGGGGAAGATCCGGTAGAGGTGCGAGCCGATGGTCCGGTGCGAGAGGTACAGCCGCTGGCCGATCTCCCGGTTCGAGAGCCCTTCGGCGGCGAGCTGGGCGATCTGCAGCTCCTGCGGGGACAGCGGCATCCGCTCCTCGGCCCGGAAGGCGGCCCGGCCCTCACCGGTGGCGCGCAGCTCCGCCAGGGCGCGCTCGGCCCAGGGGAGCAGCCCGTGGGCCTCGCAGACCTGGTGCGCGTGCCGCAGTGGCGCCCGCGCCTCGGCGATGCGGCGCCGGCGGCGCAGCCACGAGCCGTACTCGAGCAGCAGGCGGGCCCGGTAGAACGGCCAGCGCACCAGGTCCGCCTCGAGCGCGCGGCGGAACTCCTGCTCGGCGTCATCCTCGTCGGCCAGCACCGGGCCCGCGTAGACCAGCGCCACCCGCGTCCACGCGTCCACGCCGTCGGGCCCGGCTGGCCGGAACGCGGCCAGGATCTCCCGCGCCTCGTCCGTGCGCCCGCTCCGCGCGCCGGCTTCGGCCAGGTCGCCGAGGGCCCAGGTGCCCGGCCCGGCCTGGTAGGCCGGGTCGGCGGGGTCGAACATCCGGCCCAGGTGGTCGAACGCCTCGTCGTAGCGGCGGGCGCCGATCGCCGTGACGCCGCGGACGAACTGGATACCGCCCAGCGCCGCGCCGATCCCGGCCGGGAGCACCATGGCCTCGGCCTGCCTGGTCAGCTGCCCGGCCAGCGCGTCCTCGCCGCGCAGGCCCGCGGTCATCGCCTGCCCGATCAGCTCCGGAGCCTGCCACAACGACGGGCTGGCGATCGCGATCGCACTCCGCGCCTGCTGCGCCAGCAGCCTCGGCAGCGCCGTGAGCCCGCCTTCCCGGTCTACGTCGAACGGACGCAGCATCAGGACGGGCAGGTCCGCCTCGACCAGCACATCCTCGAAACCGGGCCGGATCGCGGCCAGCAGCGCGATCGGCACGGAGGCTATCCGCCGCGCCACGAACCGCAGCACCCCGAGGGTGGCGTCGTCCATCCAGTGCAGGTCGTCGGCGACGACGAGCAACCCGGCGCCGGCGGCGGCGCCGGCCAGCAGCTCGAGCGTCGCGACCGCCGCCGGGAACATCTCCGGCGGCGGGCCGTCAGCCTGGCCGAACGCGGCCCGCAGCGCCTCGCGCGGCCGCGGTGCGAGCGAGGAGAAGCTGTCGGCCAGCGGATAGAGCAGCTGATGCAGCCCGGCGTACGGGACCCCGGTCTCGGCCTGGACCCCCGCCGCCCGCAGCACCGCCCGGCCATCGCGGCCGGCCATGGCCGAGGCCGCGCGCAGCAGCGCTGACTTGCCGATTCCGGGCTCGCCGACGAGCAGCAGGCCGCGCCCGCCAGTACCGCGGAGCATCTCGCCGATCACGGACAGCTCGTCGTCCCGGTTGATCAGGTTGCCCGGTCTGGGCGCGGCTGCCATGGTGCGGCCGGTGCCAGCGGGACCAAGCGACATGAAGGGCAGCCCCCGTAGGTATACCGATCGTTCCTTCTACCCTTAGCATGTACTAATGTGTGGCCTGGTCACAACCCCTGGCGTAGAGAACTGAGTCCCGGCCGGAAGAACGAGGTAACCCGGTGAGAAGCACCAGCAGCGCGGCGGCGCGGCGCCGGCGCGCCGACATGCTCGCCCGGCGGCGCCAGAAGGCCGCCGTTTCGGCCCGGGAGCGGATCCTCACCACGGCCGACCGGCTCTTCTACAGTCACGGCATCCAGGCGGTCGGGGTGCAGTGGGTTCTCGACGAGTCGCAGGTCACCAGGGTGACCCTGTACCGGCATTTCGCGTCCAAGGATGACCTGGTCCTGGCGTACCTGGAGCGCCGGAGCCAGCAGGCGAAGGCGGCGGTCCAGGCGCTCCTCGACAAGTACCCCGGCGATCCCCGCGGGGCCCTGCACGCGTGGGCGGTGGCGTTCGCCGCGGACGGCGTCATCGACGAGTACCGCGGCTGCACATTCGTCAACGCGGCCGCCGAGTACGGGGAGCCGGGCCATCCGGTCCGCCTCATGGCCATCGCCCAGCGGCAGTGGGTCAACGAAACCACCCAGGCCCTGCTGCGCGAGGACGGCCACCCCGATCCGGTCACCGCCTCGCGCACGCTGCTCGCGCTGCGCACCGGGTACGTATTCTCGGCCGGGCTGGAGGAAGACGCCGGGTGGGCCGAGCAGTTCGTGGCCGCCTACGACCGCGTCGTCGACGCCCGCTGAGGCTCAGCCTTCCCGCACCCACCAGCCGGGCACCTGGACCAGCAGCGCCCCCGGCCGGGCCAGGGCCGGATAATCCGGCACCCGGGCCTCCGGCCACCGCGACGACAGCTCCTCGGCCAGCTGACCCGTCAGGGCGCGCAGGCGGGGAAGCACTCCGGCCTGACTGGCCGCGCCGGTAAAGCTGCCCAGCCAGGCGAGCAGCCGCGGTCGCATTCCCGCCGTTCCCCACGGGCGGCGATCCTCCTCCAGCGCACTGGCCATCACCCGCCCGCGGGCGACGAGCCAGCCGGCCACGGCCGCCGCCATGGCGGCGGCCCAGTCCGGGCCCAGGTCGTTCGTCCCGGCGCTCCCCTGGACCCGGTAGGCGTCCAGGGCGGGCATGGCCACGTCGGAGGGCACGGCCCCGAAGCACCAGCAGCTTGGGAACGGCGCCAGCAGGTAGGCAACATCCAGCACGACCGGGCCCCAGCCCGAGGTCTCGAAGTCGAAGATCAGGCACTCCCCGCCGGCCAGCCGCACATTGTCCGGGCACGCGTCGCCGTGCACCAGCCCCAGGTAACCAGCTCCGCCCAACCCGGATCCGGCCGGCCCGGACCCGCCCGGCCCGGAACCGCTCATGAGGGCGCCGAGCCCCGCTATCTCGTCGCCGACGCCGTCCGTGGCCAGGCCGAGCCCGGCGGCCACGCCGAGGAAGGCCTCCCGGCCCCGCTCGATGGCGCCCGTCCAGGCCGGCTCCAGCGCCGCCCCCGGCGCGTACCGGGCCCGGAGGGCAGCCAGCTCGGCCCCCCGGCTCGCGCTCCACGCGTGCAACCTCCCCAGCGCCCGCGCGTAGGCGATCAGGCCGGCCTGAGCCTGGTCGAACTCGCCCGTCAGCAGCGAATCGGCGAGCGAGGGCCCCAGTCCCAGGTCCTCCATCACCAAGATGCCCGCCTCGGTGTCCGCGCCGAGCAGCCGCGGCGCCACCGGTTCCGGCATTGCGTTCAGGAACGCCAGGGTGGCCAGCTCGATCCCGAAATCGCCGTGCCGCCCGTCCTCCCGGCGCTTCAGCACGGCCGAGCGGCCGTCGTCCCGCCGCAGCCGGAAGACGTGGGCCCGGCCCCGGACCGGTTCGGTGGCCAGTGTCCCGGCCGGTTCGCCCCAGGCCGCGCTCAGCAGCCCCCCGGCCACTCGCTTCCCGGCCGCCGTCAAGCTCGAAGATCCGGTCACACGCCCATTCTGGCCGGCGCCACCGGGCCGCCGCCCGCCCGGCGGCGGGCCGCGCGGTTCAGCGCGGCGGGCCGACGATGATGTTGCCGTACCGCTTCGAGACCTCGGGGTCGGGCTTGACCTGGAAGCCCTCCGGCCGCGGGGTCGACCTGTCCCGCCCGGTGGTGCGGAACATGCCCTCGATGCCGGCCGGGGTATTGATCACCAGCAGGTCCGCGGTGTCCGAGGTGATGCGGTACGCATGCGGCACGTTCTTCGGCAGGAAGACGACGCCGCCCTCGGCCAGTTCGTACTCCTGGTCGTCGTACCAGACCAGGGCGGTCCCCGCGATGAGCATGAAGATCTCGTCATCGTGCAGGTGCTTGTGGTACGGCGGCGCCTCCCCGCGCCGGACGTCGAAGCGGCCCATCATCAGCTGGCCGTCGGTGGCGGCGGCGTCGAGCAGCACCGTCAGCGTGCCGCCGTCGAGCCATTCGAGCTGCTGCTGCTGCGCGGGCTGGGCCAGGTAGAGCATGCTCACGGATATCTCCCTCTCGTTCTCCTTGCCAGCCACGTTACCGCATACCGGACGAATTCATCCGTTTAAGCCCTACCGGGCGCCGCCCCGGCCTGCTTATATCTGACAGGTGAGCACCGAGCCGGCCACCCGCCGCCGCGCCCCCCGCAGCGACGCCCAGGCCAACCGGGAGCGGCTGCTGGCCGCGGCGGCCGCAGAGATCAAGGCGCGCGGCAATCACGTGCCGATGGCCGAGATCGCCGACCGGGCCGGGGTGGGCGTCGGCACCTTGTACCGGCACTTCCCGACCCGCGAGCGCCTGCTCAGCGCGCTGACCGCGCGCGCCTTCACGCTGGCGCTCCGGCACGCCCGTTCGGCCGCCGAGCTGCCCGGGCCCGCGGCCGACGCGGTCGGGGCGTTCTTCGCCGCCACCATCGAGCACCGCGACCAGCTCGTCCTGCCTCTGCACGGCGGCCCGAGCGACCTCGACGACGAGGCCCGGCAGCTCCGCGCCGAGATCCGGGCCGTGCTGGGCGCGATCCTGCGCCGCGGGCGCCTCGACGGCAGCATCCGGGCCGACGTCACGCCGGGGGACATCATCATCACCGGCGCCCAGCTCGCCCAGCCGCTGGCCACGGTCGCGAACTGGGATCACCAGGCTCGTCGCCAGGCCCGGATCTATCTCGCCGGGCTGCGGCCGCCCCGACCGTGAGCGATCATGAAATCAGGGACCGGCGTGACCTGCTCCGGCCCGTTCGGCCCGCTGGGCTAGCTCAGCGATCCGCGACGTGAGCTCGTCCCACCGGCCGGCCGGGTTACGCTTTTCTCGATCGTCCGTGTGAGGAGGCGCCGATGGCAGGGCCATGGCAGCAGGTGGTACACCACAGCGGGATGCGCGCGTCCGACGCTGACCGCGAGCGGGCCGTCGAGGCGCTCAAGGCCGGCTACCTCCAGGGCCTCCTTACCTCCGCCGAACTAGAGGCCCGAACGGGGCAGGCTCACCTCGCCCGTACCTACGCCGAGCTCACCGCGGCGACCGCCGTCCTGGCGACCCGCCCGCAGCCCGGCGTCTCCAGCCGGAAGCGGCTCACGCCGAAGATAGTCGCGGGCGGCGCGTGCGCGATCGTCCTGACACCCGTCCTGGTCGCCGCGTTCGTCAGCTTCTACGGCGGGTTCATCGTCTTGTTCCTGGTCGCCTGCGTCGGGCTGTTCGTGTCGGCCGCGCCGATGTCCCAGCGCCGCCCTGACCCGCCCTTCTGAGCCCGGCTCAGGCCTGATCCCGCCGTTGCCCGGCCCGTCGGACGAGCCAGCCGCCCAGCCCCGCCGGACGACTTTCCCCGCCAGCGCCGAGCCTCTGGCATTATCGAATCCGTGGCTAGTACCGACCTCGACCATCTCGCCAAGACCGCCTACGAGGCGCACCGCACCGCCCATCCCGACGCGCTGCCGTCGTGGGACGAGGTTCCCGGGCCGGAAAAACAGGCGTGGCGGGCGGCGGTCTCCGCGGTCACCAGCCAGAATGATTCCACCCTGGCCGACACCGGCCGTAGCCAGTCGATCGCCCTCCAGGTCGGTGATCAGGCCAGGGTCTTCCACACCGAGTTCACTGCGGGGCGGCAGGGCTCGCTGATCGTCAACGACGATCACGCCTCGAGCCACCATGCCCTCTTCCAACCCGCCCACGGCTACTGGTTCGTCGAGGACCTCGGCTCCACCAACGGCACCTGGCTCAACAACCGCCGCATCTTCGCTGCCCAGCGCCTCAAGCGCGGCGACAAGGTAAAGATCGGCCGCACCGTCGTCGTCATCGTCTCCGTTTAACGCCGCGCCTGAACTCGCGGAGCTGCCTGGCCTGCAAGTTCTGGGAGGAAGGGAGGTAGCGGCGAGTCTGCTCGCCGTGGCGTCAGCGTCAGCCTGCGGTTAATGTAAGCCGATGAGACAGACCACCGGCTTTGCGCGGCTGCCGGATGGGGGGCGTATCGCCTTCGCGGTGGTGGGGAGTGGCCCGGCGGTGGTGCTGCCGGCGTGGTGGGTCTCCAATGTGGCCGAGGACTGGCATTTCGATCCGCTGCGCCGTTTTATCGAGGGATTGGCAGCCGGGCGCATGGTCGTGCGGTATGACCGCCTCGGGACCGGCCTGTCCGATCGGGAGCGGCCGCCTGAGACGTTCACCCCGGATTTTGAGGATGCGACGCTGTGCACCGTCCTTGACGAGCTGGGGCTCGAGCGCGTGACGCTGATGGGCATCTCGTCCGGGGCCTGTGTCGCCGTGAGCTTTGCCGCCCGGCGGCCTGAGCGCGTCGATCGCCTCGTGCTCTACGGCAGCTACGCCGACGGACATGCGCTTGGGCCACCCGAGGCCCGAACCGGCATGATTGACCTCGTCCGCTCGCACTGGGGGCTGGGCAGTCGTCTGCTGGCGGACGTGTTCGGTCCGAGCTGGTCGCCCGGCAACCGGGCTGGCTTCACCGGGTTCCAGCGCGCATCTGCCGACGCCCAGGTCGCTGCCGATCTGCTCGCACTGACCTACGAGACCGACGTGCGCGATGAGCTGCCGAGGATTCGCGCGCCGGCGCTCGTCGTGCATCGTGAGCACGACCGCGCGATGCGACTGAGAGGCGCCCGCGAGGTCGCCGCGCTGCTGCCACACGCCGACCTGGTCACGCTGCCTGGTGACGCCCACCTGCCGTGGCATGGCGACGGGGACGCTGTCCTGCGCGCCGTCGCCCCGTTTCTTGGCATCAAGGGGCCGTCCGCGGCGGCGAGCGAGGCCGACGCCGGCGCGGTGGATGAGCTCAGCGCACGGGAGCAGGAGGTGCTCAGGCTGGTCGCGCAGGGCCTCAGCGACGCGCAGATCGCCGAGCGCCTCGTGATCAGCCCGCATACCGTGCATCGCCACGTGGCGAACATCCTGGCCAAGCTGCGGCTGCCCACGCGCGCCGCGGCCGCCGCGGCCGCCGGGCGCGCCGGGCTGCTGTGACCACGGCGCCGCGGTGGCCCGATCGGGCCACCGCGAGATGGCTCGTACGCTCGATGCCGCGCGGGCGGCGTGGTGGTGGACTAGAGCTGTTCATCATCCACTCCCAAGGAGACTCCGAAATGCCCTTCATCAACGTCAAGCTCATCGAGAACGTCTTCAGCACCGAGCAGAAGCAGCAGATCGCGCGCAACCTGACCGAGGCGATGGTCGCCATCGAAGGCGAGCGCATGCGCGGCGTCACATGGTGCGTCGTCGAGGAGGTCAAGAGCGGCGACTGGGCCATCGGCGGCCAGTCGCTGACGACCGAGGCCGTTCACGCCCTGGCCAACGGCGAGGTGTCGCTGCCGGCCTGAGCACCGCCATGCAGCTCACATGAGATTCGCCATGTCCATGATCGGGATTCCCCCGGAACCACCGCCGCGCCCGTCACGGTGCGGAGCCCGGCCGGGTCGGCGCCGCTCCCGGCCGCCGACCCGGCCTGGACCCTGGCGGCCTGGCACTCAGTGAGCGCCTGATAAATCCGGGTCAAGGCGCCGTGATCGTGGGCCCGTGGGGGCGGCGTGCCGGTTTGCGCAGATGACGGGGAAGGAAGCGCGCGGCTGGCAACCCCTGGAAATGCGAGAGTCCGCGTTGATGGGGCTGCAGGGTTGCCCCATCGACGCGGACTCTCTGTCCATGTCCTTCGTGCGGCCGCGGGCAGGAGGTGCGACCGTCGAGCAAGCTCTTTGCCGTTCACGTGACCGCGGTGCAGGAGTGCGGCCGGCGCTGCTAGCGAGGAACTCTGATATCGATAATGCCCAACGACTTACTAAGGACCCTCACCGGAAATAGTTCAGGTGTGGTTAAGATTTCCTCCCGGCCTGGTCAGGGCCGGATCCGTGGCCCGTCGGCACCTGGCCACCGCCGCCACGCGGTGTGAGTTTGGCGTGACACGGAACTCGCACGCGATCCCCGCGGCACCTGGATTCCCGCGAACAACCGGATGCGGGGGTCTAGGCTTCGCTTCCGGTGACATGGGCCAGCTGGACCAGGTCCAGCACCAGGCCCGTGCCGCTGCCCGGTGCGGTGATCAGGGTCAGGGCGTGGCCGTGCGCGGCCAGCTGCCCGCTGACCGCGTACAGCGCCCGGACGCCCGCACTGGCCAGCTGGGTGACGCCGGACAGGTCGGCGACGAGCGGGATGGTGCCGCCGCGGCTGACCGAGAGCAGCCGCCGGCCCATCTTGTCCGCGGTGGTGATGTCGACCGGGCCGCAGACGACCGCCCGCGCGATGGCGCCGGCCGAGATCGAGGTGTCCACCGAGAAGGGCGGTTCGGCCGGGTCATTCGTGCGGTCGCGACGGCGGCCCGAGGCCAGGATAGCGGGCCGGCGCAGCCGGTGCCGCAGGGCCACCGTGGTCCCTCCGGCGGTGCCCGTGGCGGTCTCCGCCGCCGCCCCGGTCTCCGCTGCCCCGGTTCCCGCCGCCGCCCCGGTTCCCGGAGCCGGGGCGGTTCCCGGAGCCGGGGCGGCCTCCGGTGACGGGTGGCTGACTAGCATCCGGTCCACGACCTGCCCGGCCACCATCAGGCCATGGCCGCGGTCGGCGTCGCCGGTGCCGGGTGGCCGCCAGGTGCCCTGGTCGGTCACTCGGCACTCCACGTACCCGTCGTCGTCCAGCCGTGCGTCGAGCTCGACGCTGCCCGGGTGATCGCGCGGATAAGCGTGCTCGATGGCGTTGGTGAACACTTCCACCATGGCCAGGTGCAGCGCCTCCCAGTCGTCGGCGGCGGCGCCGAGCCGGCTCAGCCAGCCGGCGAAGGCGTCCCGGGCCTTGGTGAGGCTGGGCCGCCGGCTCGGCAGCTCCAGGTGCAGGGCTGGGACCGGAGCGGTCAGCCACTGCGCGGCCAGCGCGGTGACGTCGTCGGAGTGGCCGCCCCCGGTGAGCCGTTCCACCGTCAGCCGGCAGACGCGTTCCGCCGTGGCGGGGTCGGCGCCGGGGGGCGGTACCTCGCTGGCGGCCGCCTCGGCGGCGACCGTGGCCAGCTCGGCCATGCCCTCGGCGATGGTCCGGCCCGGCCGTTCGACGAGACCGTCGCTGTACAGCAGGACCACCTCGCCGGGGACGAGATGGTCCTCCGCGAGGACGGGGGGTGAATCGGTGCCCAGCGGCCCCGTCCCGGTGCTCTTGAGGTACCGGGCGGACCCGCCGGTGCCGATGATCAGCGGCGGGGGATGCCCGCAGGTGGTGTAGCGCAGCGTCCCGTCGGCCGGGTCGAGCACCGCCAGGGCGAGCGTGGCAGTACGGAGGGCCGGCATCTGGGCCGCGAACGCGTCGGTGCGCTTGAGCGCGTGGCTCAGGTCCTTCTCGGCGGCGAGCAGCTCGGCCAGCACGGCGCGCAGCTGTCCCATGGCCGCCGAGGCGGTGACCCCGTGCCCCACCACGTCCCCGACCGCGAGCGCGACTCCGCCGCTGGCCAGCGGGATGGCGTCGAACCAGTCGCCGCCGGCCGCCTGCTCCTGCCCGGCCACCAGGTACCGGGCCGCGATCCTGGCCCGCGGCAGAATCGGCAGGGCGGTGGGCAGTAGCGCTTCCTGGAGTTCGGCGACGATGCGGCGGCCGTCCTCGACAGCCGGCTGTCCCGGCTCGTCGTCGTGCGCAGTACCTGGCACCGCCGCCTCCTGATAGGCCCGCCCGTAGGGGAGACACCTACCCCCCTCACGTAGGCCAAACGGATTATGGACCCGGGCCGAATGGTTAGAAGCGCATTCCTCGGGCAGTGAAGTGCCGCTCCACAAACCCACGAGGGAAGGGAACGGCCGTGAGTGCCACTGACAAGGCCCACAACAAAGCCCAGGAACTCAAGGGTAAGGCCAAGGAAGCAGCAGGCAAGGCCGTCGGCAACGAGCGGCTCGAGGCCGAGGGCGTGGCCGACCAGGCCGCGGGCAACGCCAAGCAGGCCGGTGAGAAGGTCAAGGATGTCGGCAAGAGCCTGAAGCCGTAAAGAGGCTTGCGCCTGAGGCTGTGAACTGGTGTGGAACGCCGATTACCGGGTAATCGGACCGGCGGTGGTCGTAAAAGAAAGAAGGAAATCAGCTCATGGGTATCATTCTGCTCGTCCTCCTGCTCGCCCTCATCCTCGGCGGGCTCGGCTTCGCGGTCCACATCCTGTGGTGGATTGCCCTCATCGTGCTAGTGATCTGGCTGATCGGGTTCGTCGTGCGCGTGGGCGAAGGCGGATCGCGCGGTCGCTGGTACCGCTGGTAACCAAGCCGCCGCTAGCCGGCGGTAGCTCCAGGCTCGCCCGGCTGACTGACCCCGGGGCCGCTTCCGGCCCCGGGGTCGTCGTCGGCTAGAGCCTCGTCCACGGTGTCGTACATCGGCAGCCGGTCGGCCAAGCCGGTGATCCACAGCGCCTTGACGTAGCGGTAGCGCGCCCCCGCGAGCCGGAACGTGCCGCCCTCCGCCACCATTCGCCGCCAGTGCCCGACGACGACGGCCAGCGCCGTGGTGTCCATGAAGTCGACCCGGGACATGTCGAGGACCACCTGGTCACTCTGCGTCGCGGCTTCTGACAGGCAGTCGTCGAACTGCTGCTTCGACACGACGTCGAGTTCACCCACGACGCTCACGACCACGCTGTCACCGTGAGGTTCCAGTGACATGCGGATCTCCGGCACTCTGCGCTCCCCCCAGGTTGGCGGACAAGTTGGCGGACAAGTTGGGTCGGACCGGCGGCGGTCACCCAGAATCGTATTCCCGGGCCCCGGGTCTTGCTGCCATACCGAGCGGTCAGCCGGGAATGAAATGCTGCCCGGTTGTACTGTTGGGCCGTACATACCCAATGGGCAGCCCAGTGCATAGGATTACGGACCCATGGACGTTGACAGCAACCAGGGGCGGATGGGCGCGTACCTGCGCGACCATCAGGACAAGGTCGTCAGCCGGTGGACCGAGCTCGTGGTGGCGGGTCTGCGCGGCCGCAGTTCCGCCGCCGAGGTCCGGCGTGAGCTCGAAGATCTCTATTCGCTCGTGATCAGGGCCATGTCCGGCGCCGACGTACAGGCGGCCGGCGAGCTCAGGGCGGCGCTGGCCGAGCTATCCCGGTCCCGCGCCCGAAACGGGTTCACGCCGAGCGAGACCGCCCTCGCGATATTCGCGCTCAAGGACGCGGTCTACGAGCTGGTGGCCGACACGACCGACCTGATGCCCGAGTACCTTGCCTTCTCCCGGACGATAGACGACCTGGGCTTGCATACTTTCGAGACCTACGCCACGGCCCGGGAGCAGGTCATCGCCGACCAGGCCGCGTCCATGCTCGAGCTGACTACGCCGGTGATCCGGCTGTGGGACGGCATCATCGCCGTGCCGCTGGTCGGCACGCTGGACTCGGTCCGCACCCAGCTGGTCATGGAGAAGCTGCTCGAGACCCTGGTCGCGACCGGCGCGGAGCACGCGGTGCTGGACATCACCGGGGTGCCGACGGTGGATACCGAGGTGGCCCAGCACCTGCTGAAGACGGTGAGCGCCGTCCGGCTGGTCGGCGCTGAGTGCATCATCAGCGGGATCAGGCCGCAGGTCGCGCAGACGATCGTGGCTCTCGGCATCGAGTTCGGTGACATCGCCACCAAGGCCTCGCTCGCCGACGCGCTCGCGCACGCGCTGAGCCGCACCGGGCACAAGATCGGCACGGCCTGATGGAACGCGTGCCGATCCTCAAGATCGGGAAGACGCTCTTCGTCTCCATTCAGATCGACCTGCAGGACGAGAGCGTCATGCAGCTCCAGGAAGACCTGGCCGAGGAGCTGGCCGGCACCGGCGCGCACGGCGTGATCATCGACATCACCGCGGTGGAGATCGTCGACTCCTTCATCGGCCGGATGCTAGCCACGATCGGGTCCATCTCGCGGCTGTTCGACGCCGAGACCGTCCTGGTCGGCATGCGCCCGGCCGTGGCCATCACGCTGACTGAGCTCGGCCTGTCGCTGCGCGGCGTGCGCACCGCGCTGAACGCCGAGAAGGGCCTGGCGCTGCTGAACGGCAGCGCCTGATGGAGGAGTTGCCGATCAGGACGGGAAACGACGTCGTCCGCGTTCGGCAGCAGGTACGGGCGGTGGCGGCCGAGAGCGGGCTTTCCCTGGTCGACCAGACCAAGCTCGTGACGGCGGCCAGCGAGCTCGCCCGCAACGCCCTGGTGCACGGGGGCGGTGGCATGGCCCGCGTCGACGTCGTCACCTCGGGGGCCGGCAAGCCCGGCGTCAGGATCGGCTTCACCGACGACGGCCCCGGCATCGCCGACGTCGACCAGGCCCTGACCGACGGCTGGACGTCGGGTGGCGGCCTGGGCCTGGGCCTGTCCGGCGCCCGGCGGCTGGTCGACGAGTTCGAGTTGAATTCCAAGCCGGGCAGCGGCACCAGCGTGGTAGTCGTCAAGTGGTCCCGCTGAACTCGGCCCCGGAGAACTGGCCCCCCCAGAACTGGCCGCTGCAGGCTCCGCCGCCGCAGGACCGGCGGTGGCTCCGGGTCGAGGACGCCAGCGCGGTGTCCGCCTGCCGGAGCGCCGCGCTGGTGCTGGCGGACCGGCTGCAGTTCCCCGCGGCCCGCGCGGACCAGCTCGCCCTCGCGGTCACCGAAGCAGCTTCCAACCTGCATAAGCACGCCTGCGAGGGATCGCTGGGGCTGGGCGTGAACCGGGACGGCGACCCGCCGGGGATCGACCTCGTCACCATCGACGCCGGGCCGGGCCTGGCCGATGTGGACGTGGTCCTGCGCGACGGCCACTCGACGGCGGGCACGCTGGGCATCGGCCTGGGCGCGATCCGGCGGCTGGCTGATTTCTGCGACCTGTACTCCCGGCTAGGTCGCGGGACCGCCCTGGCCGCCCGGTTCCGGGCTCTGTCAGCTGGGGGGACGACCCCCCCATACCCCCCCGATCACGGGGGGCTTCCCGCCCCCCCGTACCCCCCCGGGGAGGGGCTGACCGCCCCTCCGGACCACCCCGGCGTCCCTCCGGACCGCGGTGGGCTGGGCTGATCAGGCCCATCAGCGGCGAGACCGAGTGTGGTGACGCCTACGGTGCGGTCCAGCGGGAGGATACGGTGACCGCCGTGATGTGCGACGGCCTCGGCCACGGTCCGCTGGCCGCGGCGGCCGCCGCGGCAGGCGTGGCCGCGTTCCTCGAGGACCCGGCCGGCGATCCGGCCACGCTGCTCGGACGGATGCACCGGCGGATGGCGGGCACCCGCGGCGGGGCCGTCGGTGTCGTCCAGCTCGGCGGCGGCACCGCCCGGTTCGCGGGCCTGGGCAACATCGCGGCGTCCGTTCTCGGCCAGGGCCGCCGCAAGAGCATGATCTCCATCCCCGGCATCGCCGGGCTCCAGGCGCGGACCATTCGCCAGTTCGAGTACGAACTGCCACCCGGCGCGGCCGTCATCCTGCACTCCGACGGGATCAGCAGCCGCTGGCAGGCGGCCGCCCTGCCCGGGCTCGAGACCAGGGACCCGCTGCTCATCGCGGCCGTGCTGCTCGGCGAGGCGGGCATCCACCGCGACGACGCCGGTATCGTGGTACTGAAGCCATGATCAGCCAGCTCGCCCGCCTGGACGTCCGGGACCCGGCCGGAGTCTTCGCGGCCCGGCAGCTCGGCCGCGGGCTGGCGGGGATGCTGAACCTGGACCGGCAAGATCAGGTCCGGGTGGCTACCGCGGTGAGCGAGATAAGCCGCAGCGCCGTCATGGCCGGCCTGACCGCGGTCGTCACGTTCGCCATCGATGACGCCGACCTGGTGCTGGCCGTCACCATGAGCGGTGACCCGCCGGCCGGCGGTATCGTCCCCGTCCAGCGGCTCATGGACCAGGTCACCGTGGACGGCAGGGTCGTCCGGATGGCCAAGCGCCGCCCGCCCGGCGTCAAGCCGGACCGGCGGCAGGTCAGCGAGCAGCTGGCGGCGGCGCGCTCTCGGTCCGCCCTGGACGAGCTGCGCCGCCAGAACCAGGACCTGATCGTCGCGCTGGACGACCTCAGGGAGCAGAAGGACCAGCTGGTGGCGCTCAACGCCGAGCTGCAGGAAACCAACCGCGGCGTCATGGCCATGTACGGCGAGCTGTCCAGCGAGCTCGAGCAGACCAACCGCGGCGTGGTGGCCCTGTACGCCGAGCTGGACGAGACGTCCGAACGGCTCCGCGCCGCCTCGGAGTCCAAGGACCGGTTCTGGGCCAACGTCAGCCACGAGCTGCGCAGCCCGCTGAACTCCATCATCGGGCTGACCCGGCTGCTGGCCGAGCCCGCCCCGGACGGCGGCGGTCTCGATTCGGAGCGGCTGTACCAGGTCGAGCTCATCAGGAACTCGGGCGGTACCCTGCTGAACCTGGTCAACGACCTGCTCGACGTGGCCAAGGCGGAGTCGGGACAGCTGCGTACCGACCCCGCTCAGGTCGACCTGCCGGCCCTGCTCGGCCGGCTGCGCGGGCTGGCCCGGCCGATGACCGAGAGCAAGCCCCTGACGGTGACCGTCAGCGCCGACGGTGCTCCTAGCGTGATCCTGACCGATGAGCTTGCCCTGACCGCCATCCTGCGTAACCTGCTGTCTAACGGAATCAAGTACACCGATCGCGGCGAGGTCCGGCTGAGTACACGGGTGACTGGTCCCAGGCTGGAGATCATCGTGACCGACACCGGCATAGGCATACCGGCCGGCCTGACCGGCCATGTCTTCGAGGAGTTCTACCAGGTGCCCGGCGTCCGCCGGGGAGGCACCGGGCTGGGACTGCCGTACGCGCGCCGGCTGGCCCGGATCCTGGGCGGCGACCTCACGCTGACCAGCGAGCCCGGCGCCGGCACCACGGCCGTGCTCGACCTGCCGCTGCGGACCCCGCACCTGGGCACCGTCCTGCTGGCCGACGACGACGCCCGGTTCCGGGCGGTCCTGCGCGGCCTGCTCGACGGGCTGGCCGGCCGCGTCCTGGAGGCCGCTGACGGCACCCAGGCGCTGGCCATGGCCCACGACCAGCCCGTCGACCTGGTCCTGGCGGACATGCGGATGCCCGGCCTGGACGGCGGCGCGCTGCTGGCCCGGCTGCCGGCCGCGGTCCCCGCGGTCATCATCACCAGCGCGGATCAGCCGGTCCCGCCGCGGGCAGCGGCGCTGCTGCGCAAGGACGAGCTCAGTCGGGAGCGGCTGGAGTTCACCATCCGCGCGGTCGTCCGGGGGCCGTCGTGACCGAGGCCCGGGCGCACATCCTCCTGGTCGACGACGACGAGGCCAAGCGCTACCTCATGGGTACCTGGCTGCGCCGGGCGGGCCATATCGTGACCGAGGCCGGCACCGGCCGCGACGGGCTGGCCCTCGTCGGCTCGGCCGAGCTCGTCCTGCTCGACGTCAACCTGCCCGACATGACCGGCTACGAGGTCTGCAAGCTGATCAAGGCCGACCCGGCCACCGCGGCCCTGCCGGTCATCCAGATCTCCGCCACCGCGACCCAGGTCTCCGACCGCGCCCTGGGCCTGACCCAGGGCGCGGACGCCTACCTGACCGACCCGAACGAGCCCGAGGAACTGCTCGCCGTGGTGATGGCCGCGCTGCGCTACGCCCGGGCCCGGCAGCGGGCCGAGCGGACCGCGTCGCTGCTGACCGCGCTGACCGGGGTGGCGCTCGACATCAGCGCGGCCGGCACCTTCGACGGGCTGGCCCGGGCCGCGGCGGCCGGCGCCGCCCGGATCTTCGCCGCCCAGGCCGTGCTCGTCCTGCAGATGCCCGACGGCCAGATCCGCCGCACCTCGGCCTCGCCCGGGACACCCGGGACACAGCAGCGCGGGGCTCCCCCCGGGCTGGCCGACAAGGTCGCCCCGCGGGTGTTCGGGGACAGTCCCAGGGCCCAGGCCAGCGCGGCCGTCGGGCTGTCCCGTGAGGACTGGCTGGAGCTCGTCCCGGACAGCACGCTGCGGTGCGACGTCTGCGTGGCCGCGATGTGGCCCAAGGCGGACCGGCCGCCGGTGGCGATGGCCGTCGACACGGCGGGCGTGCCCGGCGAGGAGGAAGTGCAGATCCTGCGCCAGCTGGTGCAGCTGGTCGCGCTGGCCGCCGACGCGCTGCGCTCCTACGCCGAGGAGCATACGATCGCGCTGACCCTGCAGCGGAGCCTGCTCCCCGCGGCGCCGCCCGAGATACCGGGCCTGGCCATGGCATTCCGCTACATCCCGGCCAGCGATCAGGCCCAGGTCGGCGGCGACTTCTACGAGGCGCTCCCGTGGCGGGACCAGGTCCTGGTCGCGATCGGCGACGTGCAGGGCCACTCGCTGAGCGCGGCGACGGTGATGGGCGAGCTCCGGCACGCGCTGCGCGCCTTCGCCATCGAGGGCCACTCGCCGCTGGCCATCACCGGCCTGGTCAACGAGGTCCTGACCCGCTATCACCCGGGTATCATCGCCACCTTGTGCGTGGCGCTGCTCGACCCGGCCTCGGGCGAGGTGCAGATCGTGAACTGCGGGCATATGCCCCCGCTGCTCGTCACCGGGCCGGATGCGGCCTATGTTGGCGAGGGGGGCCTGCTGCTCGGGCTGCCTATGCACGAGCCGCACGTGGAAAGGACGACGCTGCCGCCGGGAGGCACCATGCTGCTGATAACCGATGGCCTGGTCGAGGACCGGCGTATTTTCCTCGACGTCAACCTGGAGAAGCTGCGCATGGCCGCCCAGGAGGTCAGCAGCGCCGACGTGGAGGCTTTCAGCAACCACCTGATGGCCGCCTTCGGCTCGCGGGAGGACGACGTCGCCATGATCGCGGTCCGCCGGCTACCTCTGGACCGTCGCCGGTCCCCGGAGGAGGTGCCATGACCGAGACACCGGACCAGGTCGCCGCCCTCACCGCTCGGTACGCCGCGCTGCGCCGAGCGGCCGGCTCCAAGAGCGCCGACCCCGGCGGCGTCCTCGAGGCCGCGTTCACCGAGCTCGAAGGCGCCATCGACCTGCTCCGCGGGGACGGGGCCGCGGCCCGGGATCCCCGCGATCCCGGCACGCCCGCGGACACCGCCGAACGCAGCCTGCTGCGCGCGGTCTTCCAGGATGCGCCGGCGCCGCTGTTCCTCGTCGCCCGGGACGGCACCGTCCAGCGGGTCAACCGGGCCGCGGGAGACCTGATCGGCGCCAGACCTGGCTACGCGACGGGCCGCCCGTTCGGTGCCTTTGTTGACATGCCGTCCCGGGCCGCACTGAATTCCCAGCTCACCGCCGTCGGCCGGACCGGCAGGCCGCGCCGCCTGCGGTGCAAGCTGATCGCCGAGGGCGGCCAGGTCCCGTGCGAGCTCGTCATCGGCCGCGTCGGCATCAAGGGGGCCGGCGAGGACACCAGCCCGCTGGTCATCACCGTCCTCGACCCGCCCGCCCGGCCCCAGGACGACAGGTCCCAGGACGACAAGGCTCAGGAGAAGCGGACCGCACCCGGTCCCGAGCTCGGCGCGGTCCAGGCTGTTACCCGCCGGCTCGACCTGGTCACGGCGGTCGCCCGGCTGCTGCTGGAGAACGAGGGCTTCAGCGAGTCCCGGACCCTGCAGCGCTGCGCGCGGCTGATCGCCCGCGAGCTCACCGCCTGGGTCATCGTGGACATGGAGCGCAGGCACCGGGTGCGCCGGCTGTTCGCCACCGGCCCCGACGACCCCCGGCTGGCCGAGCTGACCAGCGTGGTCGCCGCGGTCGACCCGCCGTCCGGCTCCATCCCCGTCGCCGTGCACGAGTCGGGGCACCCGGCCCTCATCGCGCACGCCGAGGACGCCGACGCGCTCGGCGCGACCATGGACGGGACGCCGCTGCTGCCGTTGCTCGACGCCACCTCGGTGCTGTCCGTGCCGCTGGTCGACGGCGAGGTCAAGTACGGCGTGCTGACCCTGGCCCGGCGCGCCGCCGACGGGCACTTCAAGGTGGCCGACCTGGCGCTGGTGCAGGAACTCGGCGAGCAGATGGCGCTGGCCATCCGGGTCAACCGGATGTTCCGGCGCCGCTCCGACACCGTCGACGCGCTGCATGCCAGCCTGGTGCCCCGGCGCTGGCCCGACATCCCGGGCGTGCAGGTCGCGGCGACGTACCTGGCCGCCACCGAGGACCAGGACATCGGCGGCGACTTCCACGATGTCTACCGCACCCCGGACGGCTGGGGCCTCGCGGTCGGGGACGTCTGCGGCGTGGGGGAGGAGGCGGCCGCGGTGACCGCCGCGGCCCGGCACGCGATCCGCGTCCTGGCCCGGCGCTGCAACGACCCGGGCGAGGTGCTGACCGGCGCCAACGAGATCGTGCTGGCCGACGAGCTCGCCCTCGACGGCGGCTTCGTCACGGCCAACATCGCGCACCTGACCTGGCAGGACGACAAGCTGCGGGTGGTCCTGGGCAGCGCCGGCCACCCGGCCGCGGCGGTGCTGCGGGCCGACGGCCGGGTCCTGATGGCCACCGGCGGCGGCCTCCCGCTCGGCCTGTTCGCCGACGCCGCGCCGGTCACCCAGGAGCTGGTCCTGGAAGAGGACGACATCTTGTTCCTCTACACCGACGGAGTGGCCCAGGCCCGCGGCCCGGGCAACAGCTACTTTCAGGATCAGCTGGTCGAGGAACTGGCCGCGCTGGCCGGCCAGCCGCCGGACGAGCTGGTGTCGTCGATGCGCCACGCGATGACCCGCTTCAGCGGGGGCAACCTGGTCGACGACGTCACGATGCTGGCGGTGCGGGCCGGCCGGGTCGGGCACGGCAGCACGCGGGACCGCCGCGCCGCGGCCCGCGATCAGCGCCCGCGCCAGCATGCGTGATCGGTGCCAGCAAGCCCGGCCCGCGTGATCCGCTATTGTCATCCGCGGTGCGGACCAGGCACCATGTGCGAGTGATCACCGCGACCGTGGACCGCCGGAACGCGACCGCGGACTGCCGGAACGCGACCGTGGACCGCCGGAAGGGGCGCGGGTGAACCGCGAGGCGACCGAGCTGTGGTCGGCGGCGCTGGGCGCCGCGGGCACCGTGATCCGCTACGGTCACTGGGGCCGCCCGGTGCTCGTCTTCCCCGCCGAACGCGGCCAGGCCTGGGATTTCGAGAACCACGGGATGACCGAAGCGGTGGCGGACCTGATCGACGCCGGCCGGGTCAAGCTCTACTGCGTCGACAGCTACGACGCCGCGTCCTGGTCCAACCACGACATCGCGCTCGAGGAGCGGGCCCGCCGGCATGGCCGGTACGAGTCCTGGATCGTCGGCGACGTGGTGCCGTGGATCTACCGGGACAGCGGCGGCCAGCCGGCCGAGGTGGTCACGCTCGGCTGCAGCCTGGGCGCCTTCCACGCGGCCAACTTCGCCCTCAAGCGGGCCGACCTGTTCCCGCTGGCCCTGTGCTTCTCCGGCAACTACGATCCGGCCTCGTGGGGCGGCTGGGGCGAACGCGGCAACGAGGCGTACTTCAACAACCCGCTGGACTACATCGTCAACCTGTCCGGTGACCATCTCGACTGGCTGCGCGGCCAGGTCAGCCTGCTGCTGGTCTGCGGGCAGGGCCAGTGGGAGGACACCACCGGCGCGCTGGCCAGCACGAAGCGGTTCGCCGCGCTGCTGACCAGCCAGGGGATAAAGCATGAAATGGACCTGTGGGGGCATGACGTCCCGCACGACTGGCCATCCTGGCGGGCCCAGCTCGCCCATCACCTGCCGCGATTCTGCTGACTACGGGAGGGCGCATTGACTCCGCACATCATCGGGCTGCTGCTCGGCAACGAGGAGGACTGGCCGGTCGCGTTCGAGGAGATCCTGCGCCGGCTCGGCCCGGTCGGCGGCCACGCCTTCGACTGCGAGCGGATCACCATCGAGCCGTTCAGCCTGCGTGACAAGCCCCGCTATGACCTGGTCATCGACCGGCTCGCGTACTGGTACTACCACCCCCGGGAGTGGCTGAAGAAGGTCGCCATGATGGACGGCGTCTACCTGCTCAACAGCCCGTTCACGTTCCAGTCGATGGAGAAGCACGCGGCCTACTGCGCGATGATGCGGCTCGGGCTCAAGGTGCCCGAGACGGTGCTGGTGCCGTACAAGAACCCGCCCGACAACTCCCGCTACGCCTACACCGCGGCCCGTTACAACCAGCCCTTCGACCTGGACGCCATCGCCGCCACGATCGGCTACCCGCTGTTCATGAAGCCCTACGACGGCGGGGCCTGGCGCGGCGTCTCGCGTATCAACAACGCCGACGAGCTGCACGCCGCCTACGACGCCAGCGGCGAGATGCTCATGCACCTGCAGAAGGCCATCGACTACGACGTCTTCGCCCGCTCGCTGTCCATCGGGGCCGAGACGATGGTGATGAAGTTCCAGCCCGACCTGCCCATGCACGAGCGCTACGCGGTCGAGCACGACTTCCTGGCCCCGGACGCGGGCCTGGAGGTGGTGACGATCGGCAAGCTGGTCAACGCCTTCTTCCGGTGGGAGTTCAACTCCTGCGAGACCCTGGTCTCCGGCGGCGAAATCTACCCCATCGACTACGCCAACGCCTGCCCCGACGTCGCGCTGACCAGCCTGCACTACTACTTCCCGTGGGCGGTGAAGGCGCTGGTCAAGTGGACCGTCTTCGCCATGGTCACCGGGCGGCAGGCCAAGCTGGACCTGGAGACCGACCGCTACTTCGCCGTGGCCGACGAACCGGGCATGTCGTACGGGGACAAGCTGGGCGAGTACCGCAAGCTGGCCGACGCGTTCTTCGAGACCGACCGTTACCAGGACTTCTGCGCGACCTCGCTGTCCGGCCTGGACCAGCTGGTGCTGGACTGGGTGGCCGGCCCCGACTTCGACCAGCTGCTGGTCCGGACGGTCCAGTCGGTCTACCCGGCCCACGAGCACGACAAGTTCACCGCCCACCTGCGCGGACTGCTGCACCTGTGGGTCCGCGATGAGAGCGCGCGGCTGGACACGGCGTGAGACGGGTACGAAGCTGACATCAAAGGCAGATCTACCTCGTTGAGCGGAGCCTGAAGTGGGCCGTGATATCCAGGCCATCAAGATCAGTGGCGAAGACCGGCGCCGGTACCGGGACAAGGTGAGGCGCTCGCTCGACGTGTTCGCCCGCATGCTCCGCGAGCGCCTGTTCGAGGAGGACCCCTCGACCGTCGGCCAGGAAATCGAGCTGAACCTGGTCGACGAGCACGGGATGCCGTCGATGCGCAACGCCGCCGCGCTCGACGCGATCGCCAGCCCGGTCTGGGCCACCGAGGTCGGGCAGTTCAACCTGGAGATCAACGTGCCGCCGCGGACGCTCGGCGGCGACTCGCTCGCCACCCTGGAGACCGAGCTCCGCGACGACCTCAACAACGCCGACACCCGCGCCCGCACCGTCGGCAGCCGCCTGGTCATGGTCGGCATCCTGCCCACCCTGGCCGAACACGACGTGGCCGAAGACTCCATGTCCGCCAACGAGCGCTACAAGGTGCTCAACGAGCAGATCTTCGCCGCCCGCGGCGAGGACATGCGGATCGAGATCGACGGGGCCGAGCAGCTGCTCACCCACACCGACAGCATCACGCCCGAGTCGGCCTGCACCAGCGTGCAGCTGCACGTCCAGGTCAGCCCGGACGCGTTCGCGGACTACTGGAACGCGGCCCAGGCCATCGCGGGCGTACAGGTGGCGCTGGCGGCCAACTCCCCGTACCTGTTCGGCAAGCAGCTGTGGCACGAGACCAGGATCACGCTGTTCGAGCAGGCCACCGACACCCGCTCGGACGAGCTGAAGGAGCAGGGGGTACGCCCCCGGGTGTGGTTCGGGGAACGCTGGATCACCTCGGTGTTCGACCTGTTCGAGGAGAACCTGCGGTACTTCCCGGCCCTGCTGCCGATCTGCGAGGACGAGGACCCGCTGGCCGTGCTCGACGCGGGCGCCATACCGGAACTGGCGGAGATGAGCCTGCACAACGGGACGGTCTACCGCTGGAACCGCCCCGTCTACGGCATCGTGGCCGGGCGGCCGCACTTGCGGGTGGAGAACCGGGTCCTGCCGGCCGGGCCGACCATCGCCGACGTGATCGCCAACGCGGCGTTCTACTACGGCCTGGTCCGCATCCTGGCCGAGGCGGACCGGCCGATCTGGACCCAGATGTCCTTCGCCACCGCGTCCGAGAACCTGCACGAGGCCGCGCGGCGCGGCCTGGACGCCCAGCTGTACTGGCCGGGCGTGGGCGACACGCCGGTCTCCGAGCTCGTCCTGCGCCGCCTGCTGCCGCTGGCCCGCGACGGCCTGACCCGCTGGGGGGTGGACGACGCGGTCTCCGGCCGGCTCCTCGGCATCATCGAGCGGCGCTGCCTGACCGGTCAGAACGGCTCCGCCTGGCAGATCGCCACGGTGGACAAAATGACCCAGGGCGGCCTGGACCGCCGCGAGGCGCTGCGCCGGATGACCCAGAGCTACATCGACCGGATGCACTCGAACGAGCCCGTGCA
>Ga0136846_1227906_pt1 | contig 31804 bp, 20 predicted proteins | sample HopSoiMetagenom2_FD_96841 | JGI IMG/M metagenome (GOLD analysis project Ga0136846, IMG submission 96841) | Grasslands soil microbial communities from Hopland, California, USA - 2 Assembly 2016 (version 4) | ecosystem: Environmental > Terrestrial > Soil > Grasslands | place: USA: Hopland...
CACCGCGCAATGGATTTCACGCGGAGCACGCGGAGCACGCGGAGAACAGCTCACGCGGAGAACTGCTGCCGGGCGAGATCCCAACCCGCTGCACCAATCCTTTCAATGAGAGGACCGGTGATTTTTTTGGGTCTCGGGGCGAGATCAGTGCACCCGATCAGTGGGCCTCAGGGCAAGCCATGGCGATACGACGCCTGGGTGCTGACCCCCAAATCCTTACGGCGTCTCCCCGAGAGGAGTCCTGCGCTGGTCCGAGCTCTCACCGGGCAGGTCGTTCTCCGCGTGTCGTTCCTCCGCGTGCTCCGCGTGCTCCGCGTGAACCTCCGGCGGTAGAGCGTCCGGACGCCTTTCCGATTCCCTCATTCCCTCACATCCAGCTCCTTCACATCATCCTCGGACAGCCTCAGCTCCGTCGCCCGCATCAGGCTCGCGAGCTGCGCGAGGCTCGTCGCGCTGGCGATCGGTGCGGTGACGCCGGGTCGCTGGATCAGCCAGGCGAGCGCCACTTCGGCCGGTTGCGCGGAGTGGCGTGCGGCGACGGCGTCGAGCGCGGCGAGGATGCGCATGCCGCGCGGGTTCATGTACTTGCCGACGCTGCCGCCGCGCGCGCTCTGCTTCAGGTCGTCGGCGGTGCGGTACTTCCCCGAGAGAAAGCCCGACGCGAGGCCGTAGTACGTGATGACGCCGAGTCCCTCGCGCATCGCGAGGTCGCGCAGCGGGCCGTCGTACTTGTCGCGGTCGTAGAGGTTGTACTCCGGCTGCAGCGTCGCGTAGCGCGGAAGGCCGTGCGTGCCGGCGACGTCGAGCGCTTCGGCGAGCTGCGCGGCGTCGAGGTTGGATCCGCCGATCGCGCGTACCTTGCCCGCGCGGATCAGGGTGTCGAAGGCGCGGAGCGTCTCGTCGATCGGGGTCGACGCGTCGGGCCAGTGCGCCTGATAGAGGTCGATCCGCTCCACCTTGAGCCGGCGCAGCGACTCGTCCACCTCGTGGAGGATCCACTCCTTCTTCAGCGTCTTCCGGCCGCCGGTGCCGGGCATCCCCGAGCCGACCTTGGTCATGACGTGCACCTGGCTGCGCCGCGAGGGGGAGCGCGCGAGCCAGTTGCCGATGATCGATTCGGACTCTCCCCCCGTGTTGCCCGGTACCCAGGTCGAGTACGAGTCGGCCGTGTCGATCGCGTCGAAGCCGTGATCGACGAAGGCATCGAGGATGGAGAAGGCGGTCGGCTGATCGACCGTCCACCCGAAGACATTGGTGCCGAGCACGAGCGGCGCGATGTCGAAGCCGGTGGTGCCGAGGGGGCGCGTGTGCGGCATTGGTGCTGGGATGGGGGTATGTGGGGATGCGGGGATGCGGGGATGCGGAACAACGCCGTCATCCCGAGCGAGCGCAGCGAGTCGAGGGATCTGCACTTCGAAACGGCAGGTGCAGATCCCTCGACTTCGCTCGGGATGACAACAGGCCTGCGCAAACGGCGTTCTCGCGCTGAGCGTGCGCGTGTGATAGCGTCCCGCGTCATCTCTTCCCGATCAATGCAACGATTCGTTCGACAGTTCGCCGCTACGTCATTCCTCGTGCTCGCCGGGATGACACCGATGGCGGCGCAGCAGGCGTCGCCGACCGACAGTGCCGCGTTCGTTCGCGTCAACCAGATCGGCTATCTCCCCGACGCGCCAAAGGTCGCCGTCGTGTGCGCGCTCCGGCACGTGGCGCTCGACCGATTCACCGTCGAGGACGAGCGCGGCCGGATCGTGCTCGGACCGCGGCGCGCCAAACGAGATGGCGCACTCGGCGCGTGCGTCGAGACGTGGCGGCTCGACTTCGGCGCGCTCCGGCGCGCCGGGACGTACGTCGTGCGCGCCGGAGCGTACGCGTCGCCGCCGATTCGTGTCGGCGCCGACGTGTACCGCGGGCTCGCCGACACGCTGATGACCTTCATGCGCCAGCAGCGCTCGGGGTACAACCCCTTCCTCGGCGACTCGGCGCACAAGCGGGACGGAATCATCGTCGATCATCCGACGCGCACGGGGGAGTTCATCGCGGTGAGCGGCGGATGGGCCGACGCGGCGGACTATCTCCAGTACGTGACGACGTCCGCCACCGCGACCTATCACCTGCTCGCCGCGTATCGCGACGCACCCGCCGCGTTCGGCGACGCGCACGACGCGCGCGGACTCCCCGGACGGAACGCCGTTCCCGACGTGCTCGACGAGGCGCGCCACGGGCTCGAGTGGCTCGTGCGCATGTATCCCGACGACAGCACGATGTTCAACCAGCTCGGCGACGATCGCGACCACACGTATCTCGATCTCATCACGACGGACAGCTCCGACTACGGCTGGGGGAAGGGGAAGGAGCGCCCGGTGTACCCGTGCACCGGGAAGCCGCAGGGGTTGTTCGCGGCGAAGAATCGCGCGACGGGCTACGCCTCCACCGCCGGCAAGTTGGCGGCGGCGTTCGCGCTCGGCGCGCGCCTGTTCGCCGAGCGTGACCGTGCGTTCGCCGACACGCTCGGACACAAGGCCATCGCCGCGTATGGGCTCGGGCAGCGGCATCCCGGTGCGTGTCAGACCGCGCCGGCGCGCTCGCCGTACTTCTACGAGGAGGACAGCTGGGCCGACGACATGGAGCTCGGCGCGTCGATGCTGCGCGATCTCACCGGCGACGCGCGCTATCTGCGTGATGCGCTCCTCTACGCTCGACAGGAGCCAGTGACCCCATGGATGGGCGCCGACACCGCGCGCCACTACCAGTGGTATCCGTGGCACAACGCCGGGCACTACGAGGCGTGGCGACATTCGGGCGCGAGCGAGCGCGCCGAGCTGGCGCGATACTACCGCGAAGGGCTCGAGCGCATCGCGCGACGCGCGACGAACGGATTCCGCGCCGGCATCCCGTTCATCTGGTGCTCGAACGACCTGATGGTGTCGGTGGCGACGCAGGCGGGCCTCTATCGCCGCATGACGGGCGACACGCGCTTTCGCGAGCTGGAGCAGGGGGCGCTCGACTGGCTGTTCGGGACGAACCCGTGGGGGACGTCGATGGTGGTGGGCGTACCGCGCGGCGGCGTCAGTCCGCGCGACCCGCACTCCGAGCTGGCGCGGGCCGAACCCGGCTCGCACCGGCACGCGCCCGACTCGCTGATGCGCGGTCTCACCGGCGGCCTCGTCGACGGCCCCGTGTACGCGTCGATCTTCGCGAACCTGAAGGGGATCCAACTGATGGAGCCCGACGAGTACGCCGCGTTCAATACGGGGCGCATCGTCTATCACGACGACTGGGGCGACTACTCGACGAACGAGTACATCATGGACGGGACGGCGAGTCTGACGTACCTGTTGGCGAGTCTGGTGCGCTGAACGTGAGGGGCCGGGAAGCTCCCATGACAAAGGGGTCAGACAGCTGTGATGTCTGACCCCTTTGCCTGCAACCGTTAACCGTTAACCGTGAACCGCTCACGGCGCGCTACGCGCGCCTTAGCTGTTCTTTTCGCCGCGGCGGCCGAAGCGTCCGCCGTTCTCGGCACGATGCGCCTTCATCTCGGCGACGTTCTTGTCGAACTGCGTGCGCTGGTCGGCCGTCAGGATGTTGCGCACCTCGGCGATCCGTGCGTCGAAGCGCTTCTCCATCTCGGCCCGGCGGGCGGCGAAGCCGGCGGTGTCACCGGGCTCGCGGCGCGGACGCGCATTCGCGCGATCCTGGCCGTTCGCACCCTGCGGGTGTTCCTTCTGCCACGCCTCGCGCTCACGGGTGCGAAGGTCGGCGAGCTTCTGCTGCTGGTCGGCCGTCAGCGTGATGCCCTTGAGGAGCATCCCCTCCGGGCCACCGCGGCCGCCACGACGGAAGCCGCCTTCCTGCTCGGTGCCCTGCGGACGGGCGGGGCGGTCGGTGCTGACGCCCTGTGCGCCGGCCGACGCGGCCAGCGTGACGACGAGCGCGAGTGCCGACATCAACGACGTCTTGTGCATGTTGTTTTTCCTCGAGTGGTGATCGAAGTGAGATTCGTTTGGTGCGGAGCCGGCGACGCCGGCGTCGTGAGTTCGACAGGTGATACGCCGCGCCTGAACGCTCGATCCGCCCGAATGCACGAACGGCACGGGGACGATTCGAGCGTCACGAATGGCGTCACGAGCCGCACGGTAGTGACCGCCACCTGAGCGTTTCGGGCCACGTGGACGTATTCTCCATGACGTCCCGCGAAGCGCAGATCCTCGAGTGCCGCCATGAACGTTCTCGCTCGCAACAACGTGAAGGTCTTCGGCAAGGGCACGCAGCCCATGCTGTTCGCCCATGGGTTCGGCTGCGACCAGAACATGTGGCGGTTCGTGACGCCGGCATTCGAGGCCGACTACTGCATCGTCCTCTTCGACTACGTCGGCTCCGGGAAGTCCGACCTCGGCGCGTACGACGCGCAACGCTACGCCACCCTCGACGGCTATGCGCGCGACGTGCTCGACATCGTGCACGCGCTCGACCTGCACGACGTCATCTTCGTCGGACACTCGGTGAGCAGCATGGTCGGCGTGCTGGCGGCCAACCGGGAGCCGGAGCGGTTCGCGCGGCTCGTGATGGTCGGGCCGTCGCCGCGCTACGTGAACGATGCGCCGTACATCGGCGGGTTCGAGCGCGGCGAGATCGAGGGGCTGCTCGAGACGATGGAGAAGAACTACATCGGCTGGGCGAACTTCCTCGCCCCGGCGATCATGAAGAATCCCGACCGCCCCGAGCTCGGTGAGGAATTGGAGGCGAGCTTCTGCTCCACCGATCCGGTGATCGCGCGCCGCTTTGCCGAAGCGACCTTCTTCGCCGACAATCGCGCCGACGTGCGCGATGTGCGGGTGCCGTCGCTCATCCTCCAGTGCTCGGACGACATCATCGCCCCCGACGCCGTCGGCGACTACCTCCACCGCGAGATGCCGCGGAGCACCCTCCATCATCTGCGCGCGACGGGACACTGCCCCCACATGAGCCACCCGGAGGAGACGATCGCGGCGATCAAGGAGTACCTGCGCCAGCCGGCGGCGGCGTAGCATTGCCCGACGACGTGCACGATCCGATCGTCGGCACCCTCCTCGACGACGCGCCCTGCGGGTACGTCGCCTTCGCGGATGACGGGAGCATCCGCGCCGTCAACGCGACCCTGCTCGAGATGCTCGGCTACGCGCGCGACGAGCTCGTGGGTCGCCACTTCGAGTCGGTGCTCACGGTGGGCGCGCGGATCTTCTACCAGACGCACTTCTTCCCCCTGCTGCGGCTGCACACGCGCGCCGACGAGATCTTCCTCATCCTCCGTGCGCGCGACGGCACCGACGTCGGAACGCTGGTGAATGCCGTGCGCCGCGAGCGCGACGGCGAGTGGCGGACGGAGTGCGTCCTGCTGCGCATCGTCGAGCGCCGCAAGTTCGAGGACGCGCTTCTCCGCGCGAAGAAGGAAGCCGAAGCGGCGAACGCGGCGCTGGTCGCGAGCCAGGGGCAGCTCGAGGAGCAGGCGGTGGAGCTCGAGGCCCAGGCGACCGAGCTCGAGACGCAGAGCGAGGAGCTGCGCACGATCAACGAAGAGCTGATGGAGCGCGGCGTCGAGCTGGAGGAGGCGCGCATGGCGGCGGAGAATGCCAACCGGGCGAAGAGCGAGTTCCTCGCGACGATGAGCCACGAGCTGCGCACTCCGCTCAACGCGATCGCCGGCTACGTGCAGATCCTCGAGCTCGGCGTGCACGGGCCGGTCACCCCGGCGCAGCTGGAGACGCTCGGCCGGATCGAGCGAAGCCAGCGCCATCTGCTCCGCCTGATCAACGACGTCCTCAACCTCGCGCGGATCGAGGCGGGGCGTGTGGACTACCGCATCGAGCGCCTCGTGGTCGCCGACCTCGTGGACTCGGTGCTGCCGATGGTCGAGCCGCAGATGGCGGAGCGCCGGTTGCGAAACGAGGTGACGGTGCCGGCGTCACTCGTCGTGCGGGCCGATCGCGAGAAGGTCGAGCAGATCCTCCTCAACCTGTTGTCGAACGCGGCGAAGTTCACGCCGCCGGAAGGCTCCGTGCACATCGCGGCGTCGATGCACGATGCGACGTGCGTCTCGATCCGCGTCCAGGACACCGGGATCGGCATCGCACCCGAGAAGCTGGCGTCGGTGTTCGAGCCATTCGTCCAGGTCGACTCGAGCGCGACGCGGCGTGCGCAGGGCACGGGCCTCGGGCTGTCGATCAGCCGCGACCTCGCGCGCGGGATGAAGGGTGAACTCATGGCCGAGAGTGTCGTGGACGTCGGCAGCACGTTCACGCTGCTACTGCCCAGCGGCTGACCGGAGCTGACCGCTTTCGCCCACCGCTTTCCGCTCGCCGCTTTCCGCTCGCCGCTGGGCTCACCTGGCCGCTCGGCGCTCACTGCTCGCGGTTCAGAAGTGCAGATCCCTCGACTCGCTCCACTCGCTCGGGATGACAGCGTCCGCATCCCTGCACTACACCGGCAGCGTCAGCGTGAACGTGCTCCCGATCCCCACCGTGCTCTCCACCGTCAGATCGCCGCTCATCCCGCGGGCGAGGTCGCGGCTGATGGCGAGGCCGAGTCCGGTCCCTTCATGGGTGCGCGTGAGCGTCGCGTCCACCTGCACGAAGGGCTGGAACACCCGCTCCAGGTTGTCGGCGGCGATGCCGCGGCCGGTGTCGGACACGCTGATGACTACCTGCGTGCCGCGCCGCGTGCAGCCGAACACCACGCGTCCCCCCGGCTCGGTGAACTTCACCGCGTTGCTCAGCAGGTTGAGCACGATCTGCTGCACCTTCTCGCGATCGGCGCGCACGGTGAGGGTGAGGTCGCAGGGCTCGTGGAGCAGGCCGAGCCCCTTCGCGCGCGTCTGCGGCGCGATCAGCGCCTCGCACGCCGAGAGCACCTCGTCCACCACGACGTCGGTGAGGTCGTAGTTCACGACGCCGGCGTCGACGCGCGCGTAGTTCAGCACGCCGTTGATGAGCCCGAGCAGGTGGCGCTGTGCGCGCTGGATGCGCTCCAGGTCGGAGCTCTGCTCCGGCGACACCGGGCCGCGCAGCCCCATCGCCATCAGCTCGGCGTAGCCGCCGATCGCGTTGAGTGGCGTGCGCAGCTCGTGCGACATGACGGCGAGGAACTCGCTCTTCGCGCGGCTCGCCGCCTCCGCCGCGCGGCGCGCCGATTCGGCCTCGACACGCGCCGCCTGCTCGGACTCGTACGCCCGCGCGCGCTCGATCGCCAACGCGCACTGCTGCGCGAGGGCGATGAAGAAGGTGCGCTGGCCGGCGTCGAACCGCTGCGGCGTTCGGAATCCCACGACGATCGCCCCGATCGCGCCCCTGGTCCCCGGCTCGCTCGTCCCGTGCTCCCCTTCCGTCAGGATGGGCAGAACGGCCGCGCCATTCTGGTCGAGTGAGCGGATGAGCAGGGCGCGCTCCGGATAGGCGGCAGCGACCGCCTCACGCGTCGGCCACCACTGCGGGCGGGACGTGCGCACCGCTTCCGACATGGCGATCCCCGCGTCGATCGACACGCGGCGCCACCGGTCCGCCACACTGTCCGGGTAGCCCGCCCAACTCAACGCCTCGATCACCGTGCCGTCGGAATTCAACAGGCCGACCCACGCCGAGTCGGCATCGACGATCGCGGTGAGCTCCTGCGAGAACACGCGCCCGACATCGGTGAGCGTGCGCGCCTGCGCGAGTGCCGCCGTGACGCGTTGCAGCGACTCGGCGCGATCGCGCGCGATGTGCTCCGCTTCCGCGAGTCGCACGCGCTCCAGCGCCTGTGCCGCCTGGCGTCCCAGCGCGAGGAAGAACTCGCGATCCTCGGCGCTGAGCGTGCGCGCCACATTGAAGGTGAACGACATCCCGCCCACCGCCTCGCCCCCGACGGTGAGCGGCACCGTCACCAGCGCCTGGATGCCGAGGAACTCCCACACGTGCGCGAGCTCGGGGAAAGTGGCGAACAGCTCCTCGCGCGTCTCGAGGAAGTAGGCCTGGCCGGTGAGGACGGTGCGCGCCGTCGGCGTCGGGCTGTCGGACGACATGCGTCCGTACGTCGCCAGCAGATCCGCGGGGACGCCCCACTGGCTCAACACGGAGAGCGCGATCGGATCGTCGTCGGAGGCGGGCTCCATGCGCAGGGCGAGCACGGAGGTCGCCGCGCCGAGGGCGGCGACGCCCTGCGCGACCGCGACGTCTCCCGCTTCCTTCGGCGTCCGCGTCGCGGCCAGCTCGGCGGTGAGCGCGCGGAGCCGATCGGCCACGTCGCGTGCGCGCTCGATCTCGCGGCGCGCCAGCACGTGCTCGGTGATGTCCGACCCGTGCGCGACGACGCCGGAGCGCGTGCCGTCCGCCTCGGTGAGCGGCTGGAACACCACGTCGACGTAGCGGGTCTCGAGCGGGGCGCCGGGTGTGCGCTGCAGCTCGACCGCCGTCTGGAGCCCCACCCACGGCTCCCCCGTCGCGCGCACGCGCTCGAACAGCTCCTTGAACCCCTGTCCGCCCATCTCGGGAAGCGCCTCGAGGAGCGGCTTGCCGAGCACGTCGCGCTGCCCGATGAGCTGGAGGTACGCCTCGTTCACGAACTCGTACACCTGCTCCGGGCCGCGCAGCACGACGATGAAGCTCGGCGCCTGACGGAACACCTGCTCCAGCCGCGCGCGCTCCACCTTGAGCGCACGCTCGGCGAGCACGCGCGCGGTCGTCTCCGGCGAGATGTTGAGGAGCGCGGGGACGGAGCCGTCCTCGTCGCGCACGGCCGAGAGCGAATAGCTGAACCACGCGTTCTCGATGCCGCCCCCTTCCAGCCGCGCCATCTCGAAGCGCGCATCCTCGAAGTAGGTCGGGGCGCCGCCGCCGCGCACCTGCGCGAACTGCCACTCGATCTCGTCCCAGATCTCCGCCCACACCTGCGAGCCGGGCCGGCCGAGTGCGGCGGGGTGCTTCGCGGCGAGCACGCGCCGGTAGGCGTCGTTGTAGACGAGCGCGTACTCCGGTCCGCACCAGAGGCAGATCGGGAAGGGTGAATCGAGCATGGCGCGCGTGGCGACGCGCAATGCGGGCGACCAGCCATCGGGCCAGCCCAGCGGCGTCGCGCCCCAATCGAGGGTGCGCGCGAGCGCGCGCACCTCGCCCGGCCCCTCGAACAGCTCGGCCACCGCATCAGCGCGGCGGTCGTTCGACAGCTCGGTCACGCCAGCTCCATCACCGCGTCGTCGGGTACCCGTGCCACACCCACTCCAAGGCTTCCGGGAGCGTCTGCAGCTTCGTCGCGCGGTCGCAGTGTCCCGCGTTGCGCGCGAACACGAACTGGTAATGGTAGCCCTTGTCGGCGAGCACCTGCGCCATGCGCTCGTTCGCGACCACCCAGTCGTGCATCCCGTCGCGCATGACGTTCGGGTTGTAGAGATCGCGGTCGCCGACCTGCATCCAGATCCGGATCGGCTTCACCGGCGAGGCAGGGATCAGCTTCTCGTGATACTCCCAGGCGCCGCCCGGCGTCTCGGCGTTGTGCGGCCACTGCTGGTTGACGAAGGTGCCGGAATACGAGAGCACGCGCCGGTACAGGTCGGGGTGGTACCACGCCATGCTCAGCGCGGCCGCGGCGCCCGAGCTGCAACCCATCGTCGCGCGCGCATCGGGGTCCTTCGTCAGGCGCACCCCGTACTGCTTCTCCACCAGCGGCAGTACCTCCGTCTCGACGAACTCCGCGTAGCGGCCGGACATCGTGTCGTACTCGAGGCCGCGCTCGCTCCCCTGCGCGTCGCCGCTGCCGTTGCCGATCGAGATGGCGATCATCGGCGGCACGCGCTTCTGCGCGATCAGGTTGTCGAGCGCCGTGAAGAGCAATTGATCGACACCGTCGGCGCCGACGATGAACGGCGCTTCGGTGCCCGCCACGTACTGGACGGGGACGTACACGCCGACGCGGCGCGTGTACGGATGCGGCCCGCTCGTCGTGACGATGAGTGACGCCGGGTCCTTCGGATCCGGCGCGCCGAAAGTCCCCGAGTCGCGCGCGATGCCGGGATAGAGCTTGCTGTCCGACGAGCTCATCGTGAAGAGGTGCACCGTGCCCCGCGGTACGTCGGCGCGCAGGCGCATCTCGGGCGCGGTGTCGTGGGTCGCGCCGATGATGAAGTTGCCGTCCGCCTCGGCCGAAGGAACGGCGCCATCGGGAAGCTCGGTGGCCCGGACGTAGCCGGGCGTGCGCGGATCGCGCGTCGGCGGTGTGGGGCGCGCCGGCGGAGTAGTCGGCCGCGTGGCGGCGCTCGCCGCCGAGACTGCGGATGGTGTGGCCGCCGTGCGTGAGGTCGACGGCGCCGCGCAGGCGACGAGCACGAGCAGGGCGCTGGCGCGCACGGGTAGGCCGGTCATGGGCTGAGAATCTAGCGTGAGGGTAGTGCTGAGTGCGCCTCGCAAGTCAGATGCCTCACGCTACCTTTGACTCGCGTCGTGTCCGCTGTGTTGCCGACCGCGCCGACCAATTCAAATGGAGCCGCCCATGCCTCGTCTCTTCCTGGCCGTCGCCCTTCTGCTCGCGTTGACCGCCGAGGCGCGCGCGCAGGACCCCGTCGTCGGCGCGCCCGACGCCGACGCGCTCTTCCACAGCAGCGACCCCAAGCTCGACCGCAACAAGCAGGCTGCATATCACATCGAGAAGGACCTGCTCGAGGCGGGGCACTGGGAGATGGCGGACCAGTGGCTCACCGAGCGCTACATCCAGCACAACCCCAATGCGGCGTCGGGCCGCGCGGGGGTCGTGAACTACTTCACCAAGGTGCTCAAGGTCGCGCCGAAGCCGATCGCGCCGAAGCTCGCGCGGCCGGTGGTCGCCGTGATCGCCGAGGGCGACTACGTGGTGGTGATCACGCCGCGCGAGCTTCAGGATCCGAAGGATCCGTCGCGGAAGTACACGACGAGCTGGTTCGACATGTGGCGCTTCTCGGATGGTAAGGCCGACGAGCACTGGGACGGCGCGACGAAGTAACCCGGGGCGTACGACGCACGTGGAGCGCCGCTTGCAGAAAATCAAGGAATTCCTGCGTTTTTTCTGCTCACCTTCCTCGGAGGGAGTTTGCGATGTCCACGACACGCACCGTAGCGCTTTTCATGCTCGTGACGGCCGTTGCCGCGTGCGCCAAGAAGGAAGCATCGCGCGCTGATACCACGCGCCTCGACACGACGTCCGCCGCGCCGAGCATGGGGCCGGGCGCGGCGGCCGACACGACCGCGGCCGCGTCGTCGGCGCCGCTGACGGACGCGAACATCGTGTTCATCCTCCACGGGGCGAACGCCGCCGACAGCGCGCGCGGAAAGCTCGCCGAGTCCAAGGGGACGAGCGCGGACGTGAAGCAGTTCGGCAAGATGATGGTCGGGGAGCACCACGCGCTCAACATGCAGGGGGACCAGCTGGCGAAGAAGCTGAACGTGACGCCGGTGGCCCCCGCGAACGACCAGAGCGAAGCGCAGGCCAAGACGGAGATGGACAGCCTCACCGCAGTGGCGAAGGGCGCGGCGTGGGACAAGGCATACATCGCCTACGAAGTCGGCTACCACCAGGCGGTGATGGACATCGCGACGAAGGCGCTCGCCGCCGCCCAGAATGCGGAGCTGAAGGCGCTGATCACGAAGGCGGCGCCGGTGATCCAGAAGCATCTGGATCGCGCCAAGGAGATCCAGGGCAAGATGGGCTCCTGATGGGGGGCACGGACAGCGCACTCACCGGCCCCGATCTCGTCGCGGGGGTCGCCGCATCGGAGCTGAAGCCGGGCGACAAGCTGCTCGGTCACGCGAACGGCGAAGCGGTGCTCCTCGCCCGGGTCGGGGACGACTTTCACGCCATCGGCGCGACGTGCAGCCACTACGGCGGCCCGCTGGCCGAAGGCGCGATCGTCGGTGACACAGTGCGCTGTCCCTGGCACCACGCCTGCTTCAGCCTGCGCAACGGCGAGGCGCTGCGTGCTCCTGCGCTCTCGAACGTCGCGTGCTGGCGCGTGGAGCGGCGCGGCGATCGGGTCGTCGTGACGAGCAAAGTCGAGCGTGAACCACTGGCGCCGACATTCCCCATCCCGCAGCGCGACGATGGCGAGCTGCACGACGTCGTCATCGTCGGCGCGGGAGCGGCGGGATACGCCGCGGCGGAGATGCTGCGCCGCTGCGGCTACGAGGGACGAGTGACGATCGTGGACGAGGAGCCCGACTCGCCGTACGACCGCCCGAACCTCTCGAAGGACTATCTCGCCGGCAACGCGCCGGAGGAGTGGATCCCGCTGCGACCGGCGGACTTCGCCGCCGAGCATCGCATCGAGATCGTCCGCGCACGGGCGACGCGGCTCGACCCGAAGGCGCATCGGCTCGAGGTGGAAGGGCGCGATCCGATCCCGTACGACGCGCTGCTCCTCGCCACGGGCGCCGAGCCGATCAAGCTCGGCCTGCCGGGCGAGCAGGCGCCGCACGTGCACTATCTCCGCTCGCTCGGCGACAGCCGCGCGATCATCGCCGCGGCGGCGCAGGCGAAGCGCGCCGTCGTGATCGGAGGCAGCTTCATCGGCCTCGAGACGGCGGCGTCGCTCCGCACGCGTGGGCTCGAGGTACACGTCGTCGCGCCCGAAGCGGTACCGCTCGAGCGGGTGATGGGGCGCGCCCTGGGCGAGTTCATCAAGGCGCTGCACGAGGAGAAGGGGGTGCAGTTCCACCTCGGCCACAAGCCGAAGAGCATCGAGCGCGACGCCGTCGTGCTCGACGACGACACGCGCATCGGCGCGGATCTCGTCGTGATCGGCGTCGGCGTGCGGCCGCGCCTCGCCCTCGCGGAGGAAGCGCGCCTCGCGATGGACAAGGGGATCGTCGTGGACGAACAGCTCTGCACGAGCGCGCCGAACGTGTACGCGGCTGGTGACATCGCGCGCTGGCCGGATCCGCATACGGGCGAGCGCATCCGCGTCGAGCACTGGGTCGTGGCGCAGCGCATGGGGCAGGTGGCGGCGCGGAACATCCTCGGCGCGGAGGAGCGGTTCGACTACGTGCCCTTCTTCTGGAGCGCGCACTACGACGTGAGCATCAACTACGTCGGCCACGCCGAGAAGTGGGACGACGTGAAGGTCGACGGGGACGCTTCGGCGCGCGACGTCGCCGTGCTGTTCGAGCGCGCGGGGAAGCCGCTCGCCCTCGCGACCATCTTCCGCGACGCGGAGAGTCTCGCATTCGAGGTCGAGCTGGAGCGTGCGGCGGAGGTGCGCGACCTCGGGGCCGGCATCCCGATGACCGAGTGACCTCGACGCCAACCCGCAGACGTGGGAGCCGCTGAGAGCACGGAGAACGACCTCGGTCTGCTTCGTCACACCGGAATTTCACGCGGAGGCGCGGAGCGGTGCGCCACGTCGGCCACAAATGCCTGGGCCCGCGGAGGCGCGGAGTGTCGCAGCGATCTCTCCCACCGGACATCAAAAAAATTGGGGTCAATGATGCAGAAGGCGCGCTACGCCGGTGCCGGCTGCTCGACCCCGCAGGCGTCCTCCGCGCCTCCGCGTGAAACCCCCGTCGCGCGACGACCACCAACGACGTCAATCATAGCGGGCAATCCACAGGAGCTTCGATGTCTGATCGAGTAGTTGTCATAACGGGCGCCAGTGCCGGCATTGGGGCGGCGCTGGCGGAGCGGCTCGCCGCGCGGGGCGATCGTGCGGTGCTCGTGGCGCGTCGCGAGAAGGAGCTGCGCGACGTCGCCGCACGCTGCGCCGGACGCGCCTACCCGATCGTGGCGGACGTGACGTCGCGCGAGGAGGTGCGCCGCGTCGTGCGCGAGGCCATCGCGCAGCTCGGCCACGTGGACGTCTGGGTCAACAATGCCGGCCGCGGGATCACGCGCCCCGTCTCGCAGCTCACCGACGACGACGTGGACGACATGCTGCGCGTCAACGTGAAGTCGGCGCTCTACAGCATGCAGGAGATCCTGCCGCACTTCATCGAGCGAGGGACGGGCCAGATCGTCAACGTGTCGTCGATGCTCGGGCGCGTTCCCATGGCGTCGTTCCGCTCGGCGTACAACGGCGCGAAGCACTTCCTGAACGCGATCACGGCGAACCTGCGCGACGAGCTGCGCGACCAGCATCCGGGGATCATCGTGTCGCTCGTGTCGCCTGGCGTCGTGGCGACCGAGTTCGGCGTCAACGCCGCCTATGGCGGCCCCGACTCGCGCGCGCTGCCGATGTCGCAGCCGGTGGAGGAGGTCGCCGAGGTGATCGAGCGGGTGATCGACACGCGCGCGACGGACGTGTACACGCGGCGCGGCATGCGGCAGATGGCGATCGACTACTTCAGCGCGCTCGGCCAGGACCCGTCGTAGCGCGGCGCTCGTCCCACTTCTGCGCGATGCGCGGCAGGCTGACCTCGATCCAGTCCGCGAGCGCGCGCACGCGTTTCGCGGCGGCACGACCGAGAGGCGTGAGGCTGTACTCGACGTGCGGCGGCACGACCTCGTACGCGACGCGGTCGACGAGGCCGTCGCCCTCGAGCCACTGAAGCGTCTGGGCGAGCATGCGCTCGCTGACGCCGCCGATCGTGCGCCGCAGCTCGCTGAACCGGCACGTGCGCTCCTCGAGCGCGATCAGCACGAGCACGCCCCACCGGCTGGTGACGTGCTTGAGCACGTCGCGCGACGGACAGTCGGCGGCGAGGAGGTCTCCGCGCCTGAGCTGTTCGGAGATCCGGGCGGGGCGGCGCGCGGCGGCGCGGGATTGGCGAGGCGGCATACTTACAGAAAGGTACGTACTTACGATTAGTAAGCAATAGGTCTACACTGCGCGTGGGACAGGACTCACCACCGCCAGGAGGAACCACGTATGACCATCGCCATCACGGGAGCCACGGGGCAGCTCGGGCGCCTCGTCGTCGAAGCACTGAAGGCCCGCGCGTCCGCGGCGGAGCTCGTCGCGCTCGTACGCGCGCCGGGCAAGGCCGCCGAGTTCGGCGTCGTGACGCGCGAAGCCGACTACGATCGGCCGGACACCCTCGACCGCGCGCTCGAGGGGGTGGGCACGCTGCTGCTCATCTCGGCGCCCAAGGTGGGCGCCCGCGTCGGGCAGCACCGGAACGTGATCGACGCGGCGCGGCGGGCCGGCGTCGGGCGCATCGTGTACACGAGCGCACTGCACGCCGATCGCTCGCCGCTCGACGTCGCACCGGATCACCGCGAGACGGAAGCCGCGATCCTGGCCTCCGGTGTCCCGTACACCATCCTGCGCCATGGGTGGTACACGGAGAACTACGAGAGCACCATCCAGGGTGCGGTGGCCGGGGGTGCGTTGCTCGGGAGCGCGCGCGACGGGCGGATCTCGTCGGCGACGCGAGCGGACTACGCCGAAGCGGACGCCGCGGTGGTGGCGACCGGCGGGCACGAGGGACGCATCTACGAGCTCGCCGGCGACGAGGCGTGGACGTTCACCGATCTCGCGGCGGAGATCTCCCGGCAGGTCGGCCGCGAGATTCCGTACCGCGACCTGCCGCCGGCGGAGTACGCGTCGCTGCTACGCAGCTTCGGCCTGCCGGATGGCCTGGCGCAGGCGATCGCGGGATGGGACGCAGCCGCGGCGGACGGCGCGCTGTTCGATGACTCGCGTCAGCTGTCGGCGCTGATCGGCCGTCCGACGACGCCGCTCGCCACCGTCATCGCCTCGGCGCTCGCGGCGGTGGGCGTTGGCTGAACCGGGAGAAGCTCACTGGGCCTTGTCCACCAGCTTCCTGATCGCCGGAATGGCCGTGTTCGTGACCGCGGCGCGCGACGCCGAGGCGGCGGTGAGCACTGACTGATACCGCGCGGCATCCTCGGCGGAGAGCTTCTGCTGACGATCGAGTGCGTCGAGTGCGGCGAGGCCCGCGGCGGCCGCGTTGGAGAGCTGCTCGGAGAGCGCGCGGAGGTCGCCGGCCTGGTTGGCGTTGGCGAGGAGCGGAGTGAGGCGCGCATGGTTGTCGCGCCAGACGGCCAGCTGTGCGCGCAGCTCGCTCGCGTTCTTCTGCCGCTTCGGATCGGCGAGGTATCCGTCGACGAGCGACGAGAACAGGCGCGCCGGCCGGCTCTCCGGACGTGCGGCGTCGGCGAGGCTGACGAGCGACGGCTGCAGGTCCTTTCCCAGCTCGGTGCTCAGGCGCTGGTAGTACTTCACCTCCTCCAGCACGTCGACGAGGGTGCGCAGCGGCGCGAGGTCGCCCCGCGGCTGGAGCGCGCGCAGCGCGACGGGATAGCCCGTCTCGTGGGTCACGCCGCGCGTCGTCAACAGACCGGACACGATGTCGAGCCGGCGGTACATGTCGGTGACGTCGTCGGTGAGCACGGCCGGAGACCAGAGCTTCTCCGCGATCGCCGCGGCGCGCGGCCAGATGCGCGAGTCCACCGTCTCGGCGGACACCACCTCCGCCCACATCGCCGCTTCGCCGCCGAGGACGTGCTTCGCCTGCTCCGCGGTGAGGGGCGGGATGCGCTTCACGGCGGGCGGCCTGGTGCCCGGCATGTCGTTGCCCCCGGACCGCTTGCCGGCGAAGGGGAGGCCCATGCCGACGATACCCATCTTTCCGGTGAGCGAGTCGCCGCGCACGACGCCGGTCATCGTGGCCTTCCCGTACTGCGTCGCCATCTGGAAGCCCAGCGTGTCGCCGTGCAGCGATGCCGTGTCGATCGACACGAACGTGCCGGCGAGCTCCATCACGCCGCGCAGCTGCTCCGGCGGCCCGTACATCGTGAGGCGGGAGAGGATCTCGGTCTGGCCGGCGTGCATCGTGAGATCCCAGCTCTTCCAGCGCGTCGGGTCGGGGGTGATGGTGACCGCGTTGGCCAACCGCAGCGGGTCGATGCGATAGTGGTCGCTCGCGGGGAGCTTGTGGTCCAGGTAGTAGCCCGCGGAGAGGATCGCGTCGAACCCCTGCTGCGCCGCCTGGAAGAGATAATCCTGGCCGCGCCACGACTGGATGACGACCGTTCGATCCAGATCCTCGCGCAGCACCTCGTCCCAGCCGACGACTTTCCTGCCGTGCGTCGCGAGGAGTTGGACGAGGCGCTGGTTGAAGTAGCCCTGGAGCGCGTGGTTGTCCTTCAGGTTGTGCTCGCGCATGAACTGCTGGATCTGCGCGTTCGTGTTCCACTGCGTCTTCGCGCTGACCTCGTCGCCACCGATGTGCACGTACTCGTCGGGGAACAGCGACGCCATCTCGCCGTAGAAGCGGTCGAGGAAGCGATAGGTCGACTCGCGGGTCGGATCGAGCGTCTCTTCGTGGATGCCGGCGCGGCGGGCGAGGGTGAACGGGCCCGGTGCGCTGCCCAGCTCGGGGTACGCGACGAGGAAGCTCGTCGTGTGGCCGGGCATGTCGAACTCGGGGACGACGCGAATGCCGCGGTCGGCCGCGTAGGCGACGATCTCGCGGATGTCGCGCTGGGTGAAGTAGTGGCCGTCGGAGGCCACCTGCTGCAGCCGTGGATAGAGCTTGCTCTCGACGCGGAACCCCTGGTCGTCGCTGAGGTGCAGGTGGAGCACGTTGAGCTTCACCGCCGCCATCGCGTCGAGGTTGCGCAGCACGACGGCCTTCGGCATCCAGTGCCGGCTGACGTCCATCATCAATCCGCGCCATGGAAAGCGGGGACGATCGTCGATCGTCACGACGGGCACGCGCGTCCCACTGTCGCTGCGCTCGACGAGCTGGAGGAAGGTCTCGAGCCCGCGCAGCGCGCCGATCGTGGTGGGCGCCGAGAGTGTCGCCTGATCGGGGCTCACGGCGAGCGTGTACGACTCGTCCTCGACGGGACGCGGCGTAGTGCCGCTCGACGCGCCGCAGCTGATGCGCAGCGTCGCCGCGGCGGCACGGGTGCGCGCACGAGGTGCGGGCGTCGCCAGCGCGCGGACGAGCCGGTCCGCCGCTCGGCCGACGCGCGCGTCGCGACAGGCTGTGCGCGCGACGGTGAACGACGGGCCGACCGTGACCCAGCCGTCGCCCCGCTTCAATGCGCTCGGAAGAGGCATCGCGTGGATCGCGGCGCGATCGCGCGCCGAGATGGGTGGCGGCGTCGGCGCGGGAGCCTGCGCGTGGAGCGCGGTGGTGCTACCGATCAGGAGCGCGAGTTGAAGCGCGCACGGGAGGAACTTTGACATGTGGGGGCTGAGGGGCAGCGGGCCGTTCGGGGTCTGACCCCAGGAGGTCTGACCCCATGGGGTCAGACCCCGCAGTACCGTGGTGCATCAGGAGACGTTCTGGTCGGGCAGGAGGGAGCGGCAGACGCCGTCGAAGGTCGCGCGCAGGATGTCTTCGGTGATCTCCGTCTCGCCGGCGTCGCGCATCTGCACGAGTGCGTAGACGGGGCCGGCGAAGAGGGCCCACAAGACGTAGCGCGACATGCCCCCGCGGAGCACTCCGTGAGCGACGGCCTGCTCGTAGCGCGCCAGCCCCTGGGTGTCCGTGCGCTGCTCGGCGGCGCGCGTCTCGTCGGAGAGGATTCCGGAGGCGCGGCACTGGGCGATCAGGTTGGAGCCTGCCTCGTGCTCGAGGTGCCAGCGGGCGAGCGCGTGCCAGCTCTCCCAGAATGCGGTGCGCTGATCGGCTCCCACCCGGGGCATTGCCGCCGTCGCGTCGTACAGGGCGCTGTTGCGATCCTCGAGCACGTGGAGGTAGAGGGCGTTGATCATCGCCTCCTTGCTCGGGAAGTACAGGTAGACCGTGCCGACGGCGACGCCCGCCTCCCGCGCGACGGCGGACATCGGGGTGTTGTGGAGGCCGAAGCGGGTGATGAGCCGGAGGGCGGCGGCGAGGATCGCGTCGCGCTTCTCGAGGTTCGGCTTCGCTGGGGCCGTGGCGGCTTCAGCCATGGAGACGGACTCCTTTGCTTGACAGGTCGCGGAGGTCCCAATAGAATCTCCGCAGCACTGAATGATCGTTCATTCAGTCCGCGTCCATTCTAATGTGCCAAGCCGGTGCTGGCAATCGCGCCATGCCGCGGACGTCAGTCAATCCACCCGCCGGCCCCACTCACGGAGACACCGCCATGCTGCTCGCGCTCACCCTCGTCGCCTCGCTCCACGCCGCCGCCACCGATTCCATCGCCGGCAAGTGGCAGCTCAAGGGCGATGTCGTCGGCAACCCGCTCAACACGGTCTGCCAGTTCGCCCAGTCCGGCACGAAGATCACCGGCGTCTGCAGCAGCGCGGAGCAGGGCGGCCCGGACCAGCCGATCACCGGCGAAGTGAAGGGCGACTCGGTCATTTTCTCGCACGGCGGCGACTACCAGGGCACCGCGCTGACCATCACCTACGCCGGCAAGCTCTCGGCGAACAAGCTCGAGGGGACGATCAACGTGAAGCCGTTCGACGCCGCCGGCTCGTTCACCGCCGAGCCCGTTGCGGCCGGCGCAGCGGCCGCTCCCAAGAAGTAAGCAGGGCTTCGGCCCTCGTGAGAGGGACGTTCTCAGTCCATCACGGCGTTCGTGACCGCGTGATGGCCATGGACAATTCGTCAGCCGTCGCACCGATTGAACGCGACGCCGGAGTCTGACTCCGGCGTCGCTGCGTCGCAGTAGCGCTCCGCCGTCCGCCACACCAACCCATCAGGATCATGGCCAGGCTCTCCACGATGCTGCGCGGTCTCCTCGTCGTGTCGTTGCTCGTCGTCACGACCGCGGGCCTCTCCTTCGCCAGACAGGCGCAGCAGCCGCGCGTGCTGGTGTTCTCCAAGACCGCCGGCTTCCGCCACAGCTCGATCGAGACGGGGATCGCGCTCGTCAAGAAGATCGGCGCCGAGCAGGGCTTCGCCGTCGACGCGACGGAAGACGCGTCCGCGTTCAACGACGCGAACCTGCGGAAGTACCGCGCCGTCGTCTTCATGAGCACCACCGGCGATGTGCTCGACGACACGCAGCAGGACGCGCTCGAGCGCTACATCCAGGCGGGGGGCGGTTGGGTCGGCGTCCACTCCGCCACCGACACCGAGTACGACTGGCCCTGGTACGGCAAGCTCGCCGGCGCCTGGTTCAAGAGCCATCCGCAAAACCCGAACGTGCGCACCGCGACGTTCCGCGTCCGCGACAAGTCCCACGTCTCCACGCAGGGATTCCCGAGCACGTTCCAGCACGAGGACGAGTTCTACAACTACAAGTACATCAATCCGGACATCCACGTCCTCATCGACATCGACGAGTCGACGTATCAGGGCGGCGAGAACGGCGCCAACCATCCGATGAGCTGGTACCACGACTTCGACGGCGGACGCGCGTGGTACACGAACATGGGCCACACCGAGGCCACGTACGCCGACCCGCAGTACATCAAGCACCTCACGGGCGGCATCAAGTACGCGATGGGCACCAAGCCGCTCGACTACACGAAGGCGAAGCCGGAAGAGAACCGCTTCACGAAGGTCGTCCTCGCCGAGGGGCTGAACGAGCCGGTGGAGCTCGCGGTGCTGCCGGGCGACAGGATCCTGTTCGTGCAGCGCAAGGGCGAGGTGAAGCTCTACAGCCCGGCGACGAAGCAGATCAAGACGCTCGCCACGATCCCGGTGAGCCTGAAGTACAACAACGGCGACGTCGCGGAAGACGGACTGCTCGGCCTCACCGCCGACCCGAACTTCGCGCGCAACGGTTGGGTGTACATGTACTACTCGCCCGTGGGCGCCGAGCCGAAGAACCGGTTGTCGCGCTTCCACCTGAAGGGCGACTCGCTCGAGCTGGCGTCGGAGAAGATCATGCTCGAGATCCCGACGCAGCGTGAGCAGTGCTGCCACACGGGCGGCTCGATGGCGTTCGACGCGCACGGGAACCTCTTCCTCTCCACGGGCGACAACACCAACCCGCACGCCACCGGCTACGCGCCGATCGACCAGCGTCCGGGACGCGGGCCGTGGGACGCGCAGAAGTCGTCGGCGAACACGAACGACCTGCGTGGCAAGATCCTCCGCATCCATCCCCAGCCGGATGGCAGCTACACGATCCCCGAAGGGAATCTCTTCGCCAAGGGCACGCCGAAGACGCGGCCGGAGATCTACACGATGGGGCATCGCAATCCCTATCGCATCTCCGTCGACAAGCACTCCGGCTTCCTCTACTGGGGCGACGTCGGTCCCGACGCGCCGGCCGATTCGGCGAACCGCGGTCCGGCGGGGCACGACGAGTTCAACCAGGCGCGCAAGGCAGGCTACTTCGGCTGGCCGTACTTCGTCGGCGACAACAAGGCGTACTACGACTACGACTTCGCCACGAACACCCCGGGCAAGCAGTTCGACCCGGCGCGTCCGGTGAACAACTCGCCCAACAACACGGGCCTCAACGAGCTTCCGCCCGCACAGCCGGCGTTCATCTGGTATCCCGCTGCGAAGTCGGACGTCTTTCCGCTCCTCGGCTCCGGCGGCCGCGCGGCGATGGCCGGTCCCGTGTTCCACCGCGACGACTTCAAGAACGCGCCGCGCCCCTTCCCGGCGTACTACGACGGGAAGTTCCTGGCCTACGAGTGGATGCGCGGGTGGATCATGGCGGTCACCATGAACAAGAGCGGTGACCTCGTGTCCATGGAGCGCTTCATGCCGAGCCAGAAGTTCAGCAACCCGATCGAGCTGGAGTTCTCGCCGAGCGGCGATCTGTACATGCTCGAGTACGGGACCGGCTGGTTCCAGGGGAATCCGGATGCGCGGCTCGTGCGCATCGAGTACAACGGCGGCAACCGGAAGCCGGTCGTCGTCGCCGCCGTGGACAGGGAAGCGGGGCCGACGCCGCTCAAGGTCGCGCTGTCGTCGCAGGGGACGAACGACCCCGACGCCGACGCGCTGCGCTATCAGTGGACGATCACGGGGCCGAAGGGCGCCGTCGTGAAGACGCTGACCGAGCCGAATCCGTCGTTCACCTTCGCGCAGCCCGGCGTGTACACCGCGTCGCTCGTCGTCACCGACGCGAAGGGCGCGCGCACGACGGAGAGCGTGCAGATCGTCGCCGGCAACGAGCCGCCGCAGGTGGGCATCGACGTCGCGGGCGGGAACAAGACGTTCTTCTTCCCCGGCACGCCGATCAAGTACGCGGCGAACGTGAGCGATCGTGAAGACGGCTCACTGGCGGACGGCCGCATCGCGGCCGATCGCGTGATCGTCACCGCCGAGTACCTCAAGGACGGCGCACCGACAGAACCCGTCGTCGTTGCGGGGCATCGGTCGGCGGCGCCGGATCCGCACGCCGACGCGAAGAAGCTGCTGACCACGAGCGACTGTCTCGCGTGTCACCAGATCGATCGCAAGTCGATCGGACCGGCGTACACGGCGGTCGCCGAGAAGTATCGCGGCGACGTGAGCGCGCTGGCGAAGCTCGCAACGAAGATCAAGACAGGTGGCTCGGGAGTCTGGGGCGAAGTCATGATGCCGCCGCATCCGCAGCTCAATGACGCGCAGACGACCCAGCTCGCCGCCTACGTGCTGAGCCTCGGCAAGAAGGCAAGTCCGTCGCTGCCGGCGAAGGGCGAGTACTCCCCGCCGGTGCAGACGGCGAACGCGCCGGCTCAGGGTGCCGTCGTCCTGCGCGCGTCGTATACAGACAACGGCGCCAATGGCCTCCCCGGTGCGACGGCCGACAAGACGCTCGTGTTGCGCGCGCCGACGGTCGTTCTTGCGACGAGCGATCTGGGCGAGGGGGTGACGAAGATGCAGGTGCCGCAGTTCCCCCAGCCGATGACGATGCCGGCCAAGTCGGGCGGCTGGGCGAAGCTCAAGCAGATCGACCTGACCGGGATCTCCGAGGTGGTCATCTCGGCGATGGCGCCGGCGCAGTACGCGGTCGGTGGCAAGGTGGAGGTGCACGTCGACTCCGAGACTGGTCCGCTGCTCGGCGAGACGCCGAACCTGGCGAAGTCGGAAGGGCTGGCTGCTCCGCCGACCCAGCTCCATGCGCCGCTCAAGCCGACGACGGGGATGCACGACGTCTACTTCGTCTTCAAGAGCGACACGCCGGGGATGATCATGATCGCGCTCACGGCGACGTTCGTGAACGGCACGAGCCAGGCGTCGACGACACCGGCGTCGACGACGGGAAGCCGGTAACGACCAAGCGCCAGATTTGGGGTCAGAGTAGGTGGGGTCAGAGTAGGTGGGGTCAGAGTAGGGACTCTGACCCCGTGTACTCTGACCCCGGCGGGTCAGAGTTGGACAGCGTCTTTCGCCGGAGCACTCATATGAGCGGGCGGTCACCTCGTGGTGCATGCGTCGCCTCGCTGGCTCTCGCGCTGGCGATCGGATCACCGTCACCGGCGCGGGCCCAGGCGAGCGCTCCCGCGCCGGTTCGTCATCCGAACATCCTCTGGATCTCGACGGAGGATCTGAGTCCGCGGATCGGCGCGTTCGGCGACAAGGTCGCGCGCACGCCGACGCTCGATCAGCTCGCGCGCGACGGGATGCGGTTCACCAACGCGTTCACCACCGCGCCCGTCTGCGCGCCGAGCCGCGCGGCGATCATCACCGGGATGTGGCAGAACGCGATCGGCGCGCAGCACATGCGCACGGGGGAGAACACGATCGCCGACCTGCCGGGGCCGTACGAGGCGGTGCCGCCGTTCTACGTGAAGGCGTTCCCCGAGTATCTGCGCGCCGCTGGCTACTACACGACGAACAACGTCAAGACGGACTACCAGTTCGGCTCCCCGTTCACGATCTGGGACGAGCTGAGCGACAAGGCGCACTGGCGCAATCGTCCCGACAAGCGGCAGCCGTTCTTCTCGGTGTTCAACATCATGACCACGCACGAGTCGATGGTGTTCCCGGGCGTGCTGAAGGGACGCAAGCCGGTCACCGATCCGTCGCAGGTCGTGGTGCCGCCGTACTACCCCGACACGCCGAAGGTGCGCGAAGGGCTCGCGCAGTGGTACGACAACATCGCCACGATGGACGGCGAGGTGGGCGCGCTGCTGCGTCAGCTCGACGAAGATGGACTGGCCGACAGCACGGTGGTGTTCTTCTGGAGCGATCACGGCGACGGGCTGCCGCGCGGGAAGCGCTCGCTCTACGACTCGGGGCTGCGCTCGCTGCTCATGGTGCGCTGGCCGAAGTCGATGAAGCCGGCGTTCGCGGCGGGCAGCGTGAACAGAGAGCTGGTCTCGTTCATCGATCTGGCGCCCACGGTGTTGTCGATCGCCAACGTGCCGATCCCGCTGCACATGCAGGGGCGCGTACTGTTCGGGCCGAAGGCCGCGCCGGCGCCGAAGTACGTCTTCGCCGCGCGCGACCGGATGGACGTCGAGTACGACATGATGCGCTCGGCGCGGGACGACCGGTATCTCTACATCCACAACTTCCAGCCCGAGCTGCCGTACGTCGGGTTCATCCCGTTCCGCAACGAGAGCCCGATCATGCAGGAGCTCGTGCGGATGCAGGCCGAAGGCTCGCTGAAGGGGCCGGCGGCGCTCTGGATGCGTCGCTCGCGTCCACCCGAAGAGCTGTACGACACGCAGGCGGATCCGGATCAGATCCACGATCTCTCGGCGAACCCGGCGTACCGCGCGACGCTCGAGCGGATGCGCGCTGCTGTCGACGACTGGATGAAGCGCATCGACGATCAGGGGCTGATCAACGAGCCGGAGATGATCCAGCGCATGTGGCCGGGTGGCGTGCAGCCGCTCACCGCAGCGCCGTTCATCCTGAAGCGCGGATCGCGCAACTGGCAGCATCCGACGCGCGACAGCGTGCAGACCTTCTCCGGTCCGACCGAGGTGGAGATCTACGTGCCGACGCAGGGCGCGTCGATCGCGTACACGACGGACACGGGGCCGAGCGCGCGGTGGCAGCTCTACACGGGGCCGTTCGCGCTGCACGGCCCGACGACGGTTCGTGCCAAGGCGATCCGCTACGGCTACAAGGAGAGCGCCGAAACGCGCGCCTCGTTCGTCGCCGGCACCGCCGCCCAATAGATCAAACCGTTCAAGCGGGTCAGAGTCACTCGAGCGTTCGACGACTCTGACCCGCTTGAACGTTCAACGACTCTGACCCCCTCGATCATGACACGCGGGATCACGACGGTCCTCTTTGCCCTCGCGGTATTCGCTGCCGGCGCGGAGGCGCAAACCGGCACTGCATCGCGCCTCGAGGAGACGTTCCGCACACCGCCCGACGCCGCGAAGCCCCGCGTCTGGTGGCACTGGATGAACGGCAACGTCACCACGCAGGGGATCACCGCCGATCTCGAGTGGATGAAGCGCGTCGGCATCGGGGGGATGCAGATGTTCGACGGATCGCTCGGCACGCCGCAGTTCGTCGACGACCGGCTCGTGTGGATGACGCCGCAGTGGAAGCAGGCATTCCAGCACGCCGCGAAGGAAGCGGACCGGCTCGGCCTCGAGATGACGATGGCGGCGAGTGGCGGATGGAGCGAGACGGGCGGGCCGTGGGTGAAGCCGGAGCAGGCGATGAAGAAGTTGGTCTGGAGCGAGACACGCGTCAGCGGCCCGCGCCGTTTCGCCGCGAAGCTCGCGGCACCGCCGTCGAACAACGGACCGTTCCAGGGCATGCGCAGCGCACCCGGCTTCGGCTTTCCGCCGGAGAAGGATCTGCCCGGCGCGAAGCCGATGGCCGCCGAGCCGGCTGCCGCGCCGGACCCGACGTACTACGCCGACGTGAAGCTGATCGCGTATCGCTTGCCCGAGAGCGACGTCTCGCTCGCGGACGCACGTCCGCGCTTCACCACGCCGGCGGGCGACGTCGACGCAGCGGCGCTGATGGACGGCGATTACTCGAAGACGATTCCCTTTGCGCTTCCAGAAGGCGCACCGGAGACCTGGGTCCAGCTCGAGTTCGCGACGCCGTATCACGCCGAAGCACTCACGCTCGCCGGCGCGCCGGCGATCCAGTTCGTCGGCGGACTGCCGATTCCCGAAGGGCGCTTCGAGTCGAGCCAGGACGGCAAGCGCTGGACGACGCTCGTCACACTGCCCGGCGCCGAGCCCACGAGCGCGGTGTTCGCCGCACGCACCTACACCTTCACGCCGACGACGGCGCGCTTCTATCGCGTCGTCATGAACCGGCCGCGGCCCAATCCGATCGGTGCGTCGTTCGGCATGCCGGCGGCGAAGTCGATCGACCTGTCCGAGCTCGACCTGACCGGCGGGCCGCGGGTGAACCGGTGGCAGGAGAAGGCCCTCTATGGTCTGCTGAGTGACTACGGGCACGCACTCGCCACGCCGACGACGAACGCCGCGGTGCGCACCGCCGACGTCATCGACATCACCTCGCACATGAAGCGCGACGGGACCCTCGACTGGAGCGTCCCGGCGGGACGCTGGGCGGTGCTGCGGCTCGGCTACTCGCTCGAGGGGACGAAGAATCATCCGGCGTCGCCCGAGGCGACAGGCTACGAGGTCGACAAGCTGAATCGCGCGCACGTCGCATCGTACATCGATCACTACACCAGCCAGATCCGCGGCGCACTCGGCCCGCTCTACGGGAAGAGCTTCCGCTACCTGCTGCTCGACAGCTACGAGGCGGGGATGGAGAACTGGACGGACGACATGATCGCGCAGTTCCGTTTGCGGCGCGGCTACGATCCGACGCGCTATCTCCCCGTGCTGGTCGGACGCGTCGTCGGCAGCGCGGCGGAGAGCGACAAGTTCCTCTGGGATTTCCGCCGCACCGTCGCCGACCTCTTCGCCGACAACCACTACGGCACGATCGCCGACGCGCTCCGCAAGCAGGGGCTCGGCCTCTACGCCGAGGCGATGGGCGCCGACTTCCCGACGAGCGGCGAAGGATTGCAGGACAAGGGACGCGCGACCATCCCGATGGCCGAGTTCTGGACGCCCGGCCCGGGGCAGGACGACGGCCCGAATCACATGGCCGACATGAAGGAGGCCGCGTCGAGCGCGCACATCTACGGCAAGCCGATCGTCGCCGCGGAATCGTTCACGACGATGCCGCCCCCGCTCGTGCCGGCGTTCTCACAGTCGCCGTTCTATCTCAAGCGCCTGGCCGATCGCGCGCTGGCGCACGGCATCAACCGCTTCGTCATCCACACCTCGGTGCATCAGCCGTTCACCGACTCGACGCGCAAGCCGGGGATGACGCTCGGCTTCTTCGGGCAGCACTACTCGCGCAACAACACGTGGGCCGAGCAGGCGGTGGCGTGGAACACGTATCTGGCGCGCGCGTCGCACCTGCTGCAGCAGGGACGTTTCGTCGCGGATCTGGCGTACTTCTACGGCGAGGGCGCGCCGAACGCGGTGCCGTACTGGAAGCCGGTGCAGCCGGCGTTTCCCGCCGGCTACGACTACGATTGGCTCAACGCCGAAGTGCTGGCGAAGGCCGAGGTGCGCGCCGGCCGGCTCGTGCTGCCGAGCGGGATGAGCTATCGCGCGCTCGTGCTGCCGGCAGACGTGACGCAGCTGACGCTGCCGATGGCGCGCAGGCTTCGCGCGCTCGTCGCGGCGGGTGCGACGGTGATCGCAGCGCCGCCGAGCGGATCGCCGAGCCTGAGCGACGGCGCAGCGGGCGACGACAGCGTGCGTGCCATCGCGCGCGCCGTGTGGGGCAACGTGGATGGCACGTCGGTGACCGAGCACGGGTACGGCAGCGGCAGGGTGTACTGGGGCAAGCCCGTCGGCGACGTGCTCGCGGCGATGAGTGTCGCGCCGGACGTGACGTTCGGAGGCGACTCGTCGGCGAAGTTCGCCTGGATCCATCGGCGTGCGGGCGACGTCGACATCTACTTCGTCGCGAACCAGCGTGACGCCGAGCAGGACGTTGCCACATCGTTCCGCGCGAGCGGGCGCGAGCCGGAGCTGTGGGACGCGGCGACGGGCGAGACGCAGTCCGCGTCGTACACCATTGGTGACGGACGCACCGATCTCTCGCTTCACCTCGATCCGTATGGATCGACGTTCGTCGTCTTCCGCCGGCCGACGTCGGTCGCGTCGCGCGAGCTCGGTCTGTCGAGCAGGACCGTGCTTGCGACGCTTTCCGGGCCGCTCGCGACAGCGTCCGGACCATGGGCCGTACGGTTCCAGCCCAACCGGGGCGCGCCGGCGGAGGTGCAATTCGACAGCCTGGCGTCGTGGACGACGTCCCGTGACGCCGGGGTAAAGTATTTCTCGGGCACCGCGACCTACGCGAAGGACGTCAATGTTCCGGCGGCGGCATTCCAGCCGGGCGCGACGATCGAGATCGACCTCGGCACGGTCCACGAGATCGCCGAGCTCTCTGTGAATGGCACGCCGATCGGCGGCATCCTCTGGAAGCCGCCCTATCGGGCCGACATCACGCGCGCGCTGCACGCCGGCACCAACCGGATCGAGGTGCGAGTCACCAACCTCTGGCCGAATCGCATGATCGGCGACCTTCAGCCCGGCGTGACGAAGACGTACACTTTCACCGACTTCCGTCCGTTCACGAAAGACTCGCGCCTGCTGGAGTCGGGGCTGCTCGGCCCGGTGCGGCTCGAGCGGGTCACGCTGGTGCAACGCGCCCAGAGCCTGAAGGGCGGCCGCTAGACACAGAGGGAGACGAGTGACCGCTGCCGCCACCGACACGAGCGCCGACATTCGCGCGCTCGAGCGCGCGATCGCCGGGCGCTACGCGCTCGAGCGGGAGCTCGGGCGTGGCGGGATGGGCGTCGTGCTGCTCGCGCGCGATCTCTCCCTCGACCGGTTGGTCGCGCTCAAGCTGCTCCCCGCCGTACTCGCCGCGCAGCCGGTGTTGCGCGAGCGGTTCCTGCGCGAGGCGCGCACCGCGGCGGGACTCTCGCATCCGCACGTCGTGCCGATCCACGCCGTGGAGGCGCACGGCGACATCGTGTTCATCGCGATGGCGTTCGTGGACGGCGAGTCGCTCGCGGAACGCGTGCGTCGCATCGGGCCGCTCTCCCCGCGCGAGGCAGCGCGCATCATGCGCGAGGTGGCGTGGGCGCTCGCCTACGCACACGGTCGCGGCATCGTGCATCGCGACATCAAGCCGGACAACATCCTCATCGAGCGTGGCAGCGGACGCGCGATGGTGACCGACTTCGGCATCGCGCGCCCGACGGCGAGCGCGGCGACGAGCAAGCAGCTCACGCAGGAGGGGCAGCTCATCGGGACGGCGGCGTTCATGAGCCCGGAGCAGGGCGCAGGCGAGCCCGTCGATGGACGCAGCGACATCTACGCGCTCGGCGGCGTCGGATTCTTCGCGCTCACGGGGCGCGCGCCGTTCGAGGCGAACACGCTCGAGGCGATCCTCGTCGCACGGTTCACCCAGGCGGCGCCGCCGGTGGCGTCGGCGCGTCCGGACGTGCCGTCCGCGCTGGCCGCGGCGATCGACCGCTGCCTGGCGCGTGAGCCGAGCGATCGGTTCCAGTCCGCCGAAGCGCTGGCGGAGGCATTGTCGGAAGGGGTGGGGCTCGGCGGTGCGCCGGACGTCGCGCCGCCGGTGCGCAGCTTTCTGCGTGCGGCGGAGCAGGCGGTGTGGCTGGGCTCCATCATCGCGCTCTTCACGATCATCTACGGCCTGCCGACGACGCGCCGGCTGGTGCCGCTGGTGTTCGGCATCGTCCTGGGCCTCTTCCTCCTGTCGATCGATCTCGTGCGGCGTGCGCGCGAGCTGCTCGGCGAGGGATTCGACATCTCCGACGTGCGCCGGGGCTTCGAGCTCGAGCGGGTGGCGCACGCGGAGGAGATGCGTCAGCTGTTCGACGCGCGGCGGATCGCGGCCTGGCGACGCACGCGCCGCCGCGCGTGGGCGACCCTGCTCGTCGGCATGGTGCTGCGCGTGGCGGTGCAGCTCTTCTTCAGTCGGCGCCTCGCCAGCACGGAAATGCGCCCGTACTTCATCGGCGCCATGGTGCTGCTCGACCTCGTCAACACAGTGAGCCTCGTCGTGGCGCTCGGCTCGTCGCCGCGCCGCGAGCGCCGCGCGTTTCGCATCGCCGCGTGGCTGTGGCGCAGTCCGTTCGGCCGGGCGTTCTTCCGCCTGGCCTCGCTCGGACGCGGGCGGTCGAGTCCCAAGCGGGCCGGCGCACGCGTCGTGACCGAGCCGCGTCTCGAGGGTCTCGCGCCGCCGAGCGTGATCGCGCGCTATCCGGATCTTCGCGACACGCTGCGCACGGTGGTGCAGGCGCGCGACGCGCTGCGGGCGCGGGAGGCGGAGATCACGCGCGCCCTCACCGATGCGGGCGGCGCGCGGCCGCCAGCCATGGCCCCCGACGTGTCGGGGGTGAGCGCCGCGCCCGTCGCGAGCGGGAATGGGCGCGCCCGCGAGGATGGCCGCGCGAACGAGCACACACTGCGCGACCGGCGCGACGCGCTGCTCGGCGAGATGCGCGACGCGCTGGAGACGACGCGCGCGCGTCGCACGACGCTGACGGCCGCACTCGAGAACGTACGCATCCAGCTCCTGCGCATCGGCGCCGGCATCGGTACTCCGGACGACATGCGGTCCGAGATCGCCACCCTTGCGGCGCTCGTCGCCGACTCGCCAAGCCAGCCGATGGTCGCGTCCACATGAGTGGTCCTACCCTCGTTCGGGAGCCAGGTCTTGCCGCATGAGCCACCAGTGACCGTTCGCATCATGATCCAGTTTCGTCGGATGCTCGCGTCCGCGACCGTGCTCGCGCTTCTTCCGGGCGCCGGCGGCGCGCAGGGGCGCGCCGCTGCGTCCGCGCCGGCGTACCGCAATCCGCAGCTTCCCGTCGAGCGGCGCGTGGACGACCTCCTAGCGCGCATGACGCTCGAGGAGAAGGTCGCGCAGATGCTCGGCATCTGGCAGGGAAAGGCGAACATCACTGACCGGGCGACGGCGCAGTTCGATCCCAGGAATGCGCCACGGTGGTTCCGGGTCGGGATCGGGCGCATCGAGCGGCCGAGCGATCTGCACGGCGCGCGGGCGGAGGCGGAGTTCACGAATGCGATCCAGCGCTGGATGCGCGACAGCACGCGGCTCGGGATCCCCGTGCTGTTTCACGAGGAGGCGCTGCACGGCCTGCAGGGTCCGGAGGCGACGAGCTTCCCGCAGGCGATCGCGCTGGCGAGCAGCTGGAATCCGGAACTGGTGGAGCGCGTGTTCACGACCGTGGCGGGGGAGATCCGGGCGCGCGGCGCGCAGCAGGTGCTGGCGCCGGTGATCGACGTCGCCCGCGAGCCGCGCTGGGGACGGATCGAGGAGACGTACGGCGAGGATCCCTACCTCGCGTCGCGCCTGGGCGTCGCCGCGGTGCGCGGCTTCCAGGGGACGGGACGCACGTGGGGCGCGTCGCCGTCGATGCCGAGCGATCGCGTGATCGCCACGCTCAAGCACATGACCGGGCACGGGCAGCCCGAGTCGGGGACGAACACCGGGCCCGCGCCGCTCGGCGAGAACACCCTGCGCAACTTCTTCTTCCCTCCCTTCGAGGCGGCCGTGAAGGAGGCGCACGTCGGCAGCCTGATGCCGTCGTACAATGAGATTGATGGCGTGCCGTCGCACGCCAATCGGTGGATGCTGCACGACGTGCTGCGCGGCGAGTGGGGGTTCGACGGAACCATCGTCTCCGACTGGCAGGCGATCCCGGAACTCGACCGCCTGCACCACGTGGCCGCCGATCAGGCCGAGGCGGCTCGCGTCGCCCTCGCGGCGACGGTGGACGTGGATCTGCCGGATGGTGTCACGTATCCGCATCTCGTCGATGAAGTGCACGCCGGTCGCGTGAAGGAGAGTGCGATCGACGCGGCGGTGCGCCGGCTGCTGCGCGCGAAGTTCGCGCTCGGCCTGTTCGAGAATCCGTACGTCGACGCGGCACGCGCGGACAGCATCTCGGGCGCCGCGTCGCATCGGGCGCTCGCGCTGGAGGCGGCGCGGCAGTCGATCGTGCTCCTGCGCAA
>Ga0136846_1219153_pt1 | contig 31785 bp, 32 predicted proteins | sample HopSoiMetagenom2_FD_96841 | JGI IMG/M metagenome (GOLD analysis project Ga0136846, IMG submission 96841) | Grasslands soil microbial communities from Hopland, California, USA - 2 Assembly 2016 (version 4) | ecosystem: Environmental > Terrestrial > Soil > Grasslands | place: USA: Hopland...
GCGGCTGCCGCGCGGCAGCAACGGTGTGCCGGAGCTCTACGATGTCGATGGCGACGGGGACCTCGATCTATTCCTTGGCGACGCGTCGGGGCGCATCGCTTTCTTCCGGAATGCCGGGACACCACGCACTCCGCGCTTCACCCTGGTCAGCGACAACTACCTCGCTACGCGGGCGGGCCGGCGTGCGGTTCCGCGTTTTGTGGATCTCGATCATGACGGCGTCGCGGAGCTCGTGGTGGGGAGCGAAGCAGGCGGAACACCCGCGGTGTTTCGGCGCCAGGTGCTCGACTCCAGCGCGGCGCGCGGCTTGCCTTCACTGCCATCGTACAGTGCGCCACTGTTCGCCGATGTGTGGGGTGTGGGGACAAAAGATTGTTTCGCAGGAAACGAGGGCGGCGGAGTCTTGTATTATCGCTCGCAGGGCCCGCGCCCCCGTCCATCCAAGTAGTTAGCCCCAGAATCCGATTTACCGTGGCGCCAATGTTTCCTAAAATGAGACGGAGTTAGTCCACTCAACTGGAGGCAATCCATGTTTGCCGCCTTAGCGGTGATTCTGCTGGTCGCATGGTTACTCGGCTTTATCGTGTTCCACGTGACTGGGGGCTTGATTCATCTCCTGCTCGTGGTCGCGCTCGTTGCCTTTATCTGGCAACTCGTTGCTGGACGACGCAGTACCAGCGTGTAGCACGTATCACCCAAACCTCACAACCGGAGCTGATCATGGCCCGAAACAACCGCTCATCGAGAACGCGGCAACGCAATGCAGCCGGGAAATTCGTTTCCAGCGGCAAGAAGCGCACGACAAAGGCGCGGCGTACGCGTAGCAGCCGGACCTCGATGTAAGTCGCGGTAGTTAGGAGCCAGTCAAGCGGCGCTCAGCACACGCGCCGCTTGATTCGCTCCATCACCTGAGGAAAGGATGGCAACATGGCACGCAAGAAGAGTGTTGGGAGCAAGAACCAGAAGGTCGCCGGGGACGGCGGCAAACGTGGCGCGGCCCGCCGGCCCAGCAGCCGCGCGAAGCGTTCGCTGATCTCGCGACTCAAGTTCTGGTAAACATCCCAAGCGGGCTGAGCTCTACCGCTTCGCAGTTCATAGAGCAGACCGGGCCACGCCGGGAGTGGGCGTGGCCCGTCGCTATTCCCTGAACCTTTTTCGCCCCTCCCCCGTAGAGTAGGCACCTTTTTCCCGAGCATACTGGATGTTCAAGCCCGTTCTGACACTCGCGGCAGTGGGATTCGTCGGCATCGTTCTCTGGAAGATCGCCGCCGGGCTCCTGCTGCCGCTGTTCTTCGTGGTCTTCAAAATCGCCCTGGTCGTGGGTCTGGTCATGCTGGCGTTCTGGTGGTTCAATAAGAAGGGACGCCGCGAGGACACCCCCCCAGTGTCCGAGTAGCCACACGCCCCGCCAGGGGCAGTGTCTGGGCTGACACAATCGAAGGCGCGCCAAGCACGACGTTCGCTTGGCGCGCCTCGTGCTTTTGGGTCCCCCGAGAAAAGGGGGAAGCCATGAACTACTGGAAAGGTCTGTTGGTCGCCGTCGTCCTCGACGTCAGCTGGATCATGGGAAACCCATCGCCCGCACGTGGGCCGGAGCCATCGCCCGCACACGAGCCCTACAGGGTCATGAACCCGGAACCGGGAGTTTCCTATATGCCGGCGTCACCCGAAGACGCGCAGCTCGATGCGGCGGGTCGCTTAGAGGATTCGCTGATGGTCTACCTGCACAGCCACGATGACGACGTCGCGACCATGGTGAACCTGGCGCGCATGTACGTCGCGCACGGATGGTACGATGCCGCGATCGGCCCATTGGCGCGCGCCGCGCAGCTCGATCCGGAACGACGGGCGGTCTGGTCGCTACTCGATCGCGCGCTGAAGATGACGGGGAAGACTCAGATCACCGATGCGGAGCTCTTGCGGCGCGCCGACGCGTTTGTCGAGGCTGTAGAGATCTGGGGCGACGGCTGTTAACGCCGTCTTACTGATCAACCCACGTCGACCGCACGTCATAGGTCACGTTATAGACCAGCTGATTGATCAGCCGTCCATATGCATCGTTCGGATCCTTTGCCGAGAACGATGGTGTGCCGCCGACGAGCGAGAAGCCGCCCACGCTCTCGGTTTCCGATGAGCTGCGCCGCCACATCACCCCGCCGGTGCGTGTATTCACGAGCCATACCGACAGCTCGACCGTGACCGTGGCCTGCATGGAGGGGGACAGCGTCGCCGACAGTCCGCCCCTCGGCTTGACGTTCGAGATCTTGAGATGGCCGAAGAAAGCGACGGGACAGCCGTTCGAGTCCGCCGCGGCCCGGAAGACGCTCGCCGAGTCGGCCGAAGCGAATTCGCGCATCTCGATGCCGCTCTGCGCAGCCAGTACGTACTCTTCGAAGCGCTGCGTCGCGAACTCGTTGAGGTTGCCCTTGGCGTTCTCCACGGAGAACACGAACAACCCAATGTTTCGGTGGGGAGCGAGATTCAGATTCGGCGGCAGCAGGACGCGTTGCCGAGCCGGCCGGTGCGCGCCGCCGCAACCGAAAACCACCAGGATGACGACGAAGCAGATGAGCACGCGCATGACACGCATACGGTCCTCCGTGCAGGGAGCCGGGGAGCGGAGGACAACATAATGAACGCGGGGGAGAGCAGGGTGGGCGTGTGTCACACACGGCACACAACCCATTGGAGCTAGGGCGTTTGCTCGCGCCTCGGCTTTGGCTCCGCCGTGGCTGGCTGGAAGCGCTGGGTGGGAACGACCGCGGGGACCGGCTGCGCCCGGATGTAGGTGACCACCTTCCAGATTGCACCGGCGGACATGATGCCGCCGTACGCCGGCATGCCGCGCGGCCGGCCATAGAAGATGGATTGAAACAGCGCGCCGTCCGAGCCGCCGTAGCGCCAGCGTCCATCGACGAGACTCGGTCCCACCCAGCCGGTCGCGCCACCGCCGTGGCAGCCGTCGCAATTCATCGTGCCGAAAATGCGCCCGCCATCCGAGACTGCGCCCGAATCCTTGGCGAACGGATTGTTCAGCTCACCGGCCGGCGGCTGGTTGCCGCCCGCCGCGACGTGATCGGCATATCGCACGGACGGAGGCAGTCTGTCGCCGCGACTACAGGCCGCCATGAAGACCAGCGCGGCTAGAGGCCGAAGATCCAGACGGAGCCTCCCTGGCTCGTGTGCCGCGCGAGATCGGGCGCGAAATCGGCGGGGGGACGCACGTCGGCGGGGTCATCGGAGCGCACGTCGCCCGAGAGCAGGAACCAGTCCCCACCGATCCCCGCGTAGACGGCGATGTACTGCTTGCCGTCCGCCCCGCGGAATGAAATCGGCGCGCCCACGACGCCGGATCCCACTTTGAACTTCCACAGCTCTCGCCCGGTGCGGGCGTCGGCCGCCTTGAACCAGCCGTCGAGTGTCCCGAAGAAGACGACGTCGCCGGCGGTGACCACGCTGCCGCTCCACACGGGATACTTCTCCCGGAGCTCCCATACTTTGCGCCCGCGCGCTGCATCCCACGCGATGAACGCGCCCATGTGGCCGCCGGGCCCCGCGACGTAGGGCGTGCTCGCGCCGATGTAGGGCGTGCCCGGTATCCGCGTGACCTCTGCGGCCTGAAAGTTCATGCAGAGATTGTTCGTCGCCGTATAGAACAGCCCCGTGTGCGGCGAATAGGCGGCCGGTGACGCGGGACTCTTACCACCTTCGAGGCTTGGACAGATGCCCTTCACCTCGCCGCGCGAAACGCCGGTCTGCTTTGTGGTGTCGAGCATCGGGAGCCCAGTGGCGCGATCGATCCCCTTTGCCCAGTTGACGTTCGCGAACGGCTCCGCGACGAGCACCTCGCCGGTCACGCGGTCGAGCGTGTAGGCGAATCCGTTCTTGTCGAAGTGCACGAGGACCTTGCGCATGCGACCGCCCACGACGAAATCGGCGAGGATCATCTCCGCATTGGCGTCGTAGTCCCAGCTGTCGTGCGGGGTGAACTGGTAGGCCCAGACCAGGGCGCCGTTGGCGGGCCGACGCGCGAGCACGCTGTTCGTCCACTTGTTCTCGCCTGGACGCTGCTCGGTGTTATAGGGGGAAGGATTGCCCGTGCCGAAGTAGATCAGATTGAGCTGGGGGTCATAGGAAATCCATCCCCAGACCGGCGCGCCGCCACGCTTCCAGGACTCCCCGGTCCAGGTGGAGGCGCCCACGTTTGCGCCGCCGCCAAACGTCGCTCCCGCGAGCATCAAACTGTCGGGCCCCATGTTGTGCGCGGTCCAAAGGATTTTGCCGGTCGCGACATCGAGACCCTTCACCCAGCCGTAGATCCCGAACTCCCCGCCCGACGGGCCGACGATGACGCGATTGCCGGCGACGAACGGGGCCATCGGCGTCGTCTCACCCTGGCCGAGGTCGGCAATCTGCGTCTTCCAGAGCTCGCGTCCCGTTTGCGCATCGACGGCGACGGTGTGCCCATCGAGCAGGTTGTAGATGATCTTGCCGTCCGCGTACACGGCGCCGCGGTTGATCGCGTCGCAGCAGGCGGTCCCCAGCGCGGCCGGATTCACGTCGGGCCGATACTTCCATTTCAGCGGATAGCCTTCGCGCGTGAGATCGAACGCGTACAGCACGTTCGGGAACGGCGTAACCACGTACATCGTGTTGCCGACGACGAGCGGTTGGCCTTCGTGACCGCCGAGTACGCCGGTCGAGAAATTCCAGATCGGCCGCAGCTTGGCGGCGTTGGCCGGCGTGATTTGCGAGAGCGCGCTGTAGCGCGTGGAGGCGTAATTCTTTCCGGGCATCGTCCACTGACCGTCGTCCTGCGGTGGAGTGCCTTGCAGGACCGTCACAACAAGGAGCGCGACGTATGCCCGGTGCATTGACAATAATGATAGCTTCACCTGATGAACCTCGCGCTCATTCTCGCCGTCAGCCTGACAATGCCCGCCTCACCTCGCGACACCGCCACATTCGCCGGTGGCTGCTTCTGGACGATGGAGCATGCTTACGACGACGTGTCCGGTGTGATCTCGGCGACGTCCGGGTTCATGGGCGGGACTACGAAGAACCCCTCGTACGAGCAGGTCGTGCAGGGGAATACGGGCCATCTGGAATCGGTACAGGTGGTCTACGATCCGGCCAAGGTCACTTACGAGACATTGCTGTGGACCTTCTGGCACAACATCGATCCGTTCCAGACGGACGGCCAGGCCTGCGACACCGGACCGAACTACCACACCGCGGTCTTTGTGCGCGGGCCAGCGCAGCGCCAGGCCGCCAGTGCATCGCGCCAGCAGATCAACGACCGCTTCCACCGCGAGGTCGCGACTCAGATTCTGACCGCCGGGCCGTTCTACGCGGCGGAAGCGTACCATCAGGATTTTGCCAAGAAGAACCCGGAGCATTACGGGATGTACCGCGCCGGCTGCGGCCGCGATCGCCAGCTGCGCGCGATCTGGGGAGATGAAGCCGGGAAGGTCAGTGTGTCATCTACGGGAGGAGTTCGCTACGCCATGACTACCGTGAAGCCCAAGCCCAGCGATGCCGAGCTGCGGCAGACATTGACGCCATTACAGTACGAAGTGACCCAGCACGAAGGGACGGAGCGTCCGTTCCAGAACGCATATTGGGACAACCATCAGGACGGTATCTACGTGGACGTCATATCCGGTGAGCCGCTGTTCAGCTCGGTCGACAAATACGATTCGCAGACGGGCTGGCCGAGCTTCACGCGGCCGCTCGAGGCTCAAAACGTGAAGGAAAAGACAGACCGCTCGCTGTTCATGCAGCGCACCGAGGTGCGCTCGGCGCACGCCGACTCTCACCTGGGCCACTTGTTCGACGATGGCCCACGGCCGACAGGATTGCGCTACTGCATCAACTCGGCGTCGCTACGGTTTATTCCGGTGGACAGTCTCGAATCGGCGGGGTACGGCAAATATCTGGCATTGTTCAAGAACAAAGAAAAGAAGTAGCTACTGCTTTACCGTTTGGCGCTCGAGCAGGCTGACGGCGCGGTGCAGGCGGTCGATGGCGGCGCCGAGGTCTTCGCTCGGTCCGGGCGAGAGCTCACCGATCAAGGCAACTTCCTTCAGTAACTGTAGCGCATTCCGGACATGCTCGACCGGCCGTTCCGACGTAGTTGCGCGGAACGGCCGGCCGCGGCGCTCCAGCGTGCTGCGCCGTTCGGATCCAATCCTGCGGTCGACCACCTGCCGCCGCTCCTCGGCGACGGCGCCAACACGCTGGCGCCGTCGCTCGGAGCGACGATCCGTGCCACTGCGGCGGTCGGACCAGAGCCTGATAGACGTCACTAGGGGCGTTTCGTGGCCGCGGGAGCGGCGGGTTTCGCGGCAGCGGGCATTGCTCCCCAGAACGCGGCGTCGGTCGCCCGCGTTTCGCGCGATACATAGCTCTGCTTGGGGTCGAGACGGAAACGATTGGTTTCGGAATTGACCATACCGTCGGTTGAAAACTTCTGCAGTTTGGCCTGCTCTTCCGGGGTAAAGCTCTGCATCGTTTTCATCCCATTCTGCTGCATCTGGTCGAATTCGCTGTAGCTCGCTACTGAAGAAAACACCAGGTAAGTGGGCTGCGGCATGCCAGCGACCACCTGATAAGTTCGGAACTGGGTGCTGGGAGCGGCGCGCTGCGCGCTGGCGGCGTACGCCTTGGCGGCTTCGTCGAACTCTCCTTCGTGTCCCGGACGGACGCGGAAGATCATGATCTCCCAGAACCGCTGCTTGGTCAGATCGGGGTAGGCTCCCAGGCTCAGATCGGTCCGCGCGATCGCCTGAATTGTCCGAGTATTGTTCAGAACTTCGGCGTCGGCACGGGACAGCCGCTGCAGCTCGGCCGTCATCGCCGCGTCTTTGTCGAAGCGGGACATCGATTCACCGTACGCCGCATTCGAGCCCGACGGAATGACGTACCATGCTTCGGGCGCTCCCGTTATCGAGACCATCGCGAGGTAGTAATCGGGCGAGTTCGCCTTGCCGAACGCGGCGGGCCACCCCGCCTCGATCTTGGCGTGGTCGGCTGCGCGGCCGACTTTGACCTCCTCCCGAATGATCGTGATCATCGCGGGCTGTGAGGTCGGCAGGCCCTGCGCCTCGGCCAGAGTGACAGCGGCTGCTCCACACGCGAGTGTGAGGAAGGTCATCCGAATCGATGTTTGCAACGGATTATCCAGGGTCTGGGGAACGGCGAAGCTATCGTCCGGGTCACGTTTCAGCTAGGGACTCGCGCTTAATCCTCCGAAACCAACCATTTCGCGTTTCGTAACATCCAAGTACCTGGATCCTCCCCGGGATAAAATGATGCCGCTCGTACCGCTCGCTGCCCTAGTTCTTGCGTTGCAGACCGCTGTTGAGCCTACTCCCGCCACGCCGGCACTCGCGGCGACGGTGGTGGCCAGGCGCACTCCGAGCATCATCGTGATCGACGGTAAGGATGACGACGAGGTCTGGCGCAACGCGCAGGCCATCCGCGGGTTCCGCCAGTTCGCGCCGGTCGAAAACGCCAATCCCAGCGTCGAAACCGAGGCCAGGATCGCGTTCGACGACCGCAATTTTTACGTGTTCGTGCGCGCTTTTGACTCACACCCCGACAGCATCAAGTCGTTGCTAGCCCGCCGCGACAATCGCGTTTGCTGCGATCAAATCAAGCTGATCATTGATTCCTATCACGACCGCCGGACCGGCTTCGAATTCGCCGTGAGTCCGGGTGGCGTGAAGCGCGACTACGCGGTCTACGATGACGGGGGGAACGAGGACGACGCGTGGGATGCAGTCTGGGAGGTGGGGACCCAGGTGGACTCACTGGGCTGGACGGCCGAGTTCCGCATTCCGCTGTCGCAGCTGCGCTATCCACATAAGCCGACGAATACGTTCGGGTTCGGCATCTGGCGCGACATTGATCGCCATGCCGGCGAGCGCGTGAGCTGGCCGGTGTACAGCACGTCGAAGCGGGCGTTCATCTCGCAGCTGGGCGAAGTCGTCGGGCTCGACGGCCTCACGGCGCCCACCCGGCTCGAGCTCATCCCTTATGCCCTGACGAAAAACGAGCCGATCGGCTACGCCCATACGCAGTCCGCAACGGCGGGCGGAGACATCAAGTACGGTTTGACGTCGAATATCACTGTCGACGCGACGATCAACCCCGATTTCGGCCAGGTCGAGGCGGATCCGTCGGTCGTGAACCTCTCGGCGTACGAGACATTCTTCCAGGAACGGCGCCCCTTCTTTGTGGAAGGCACGGGCATTTTCAATTTCAACGTCAATTGCAACGTCGTGAATTGTAGTGGGGAAGGGCTGTTCTACTCACGCCGCATCGGCAACGATCCCGCGCGGATCATCGGTGCGGCCAAGATCACGGGCCGGCTGCCCGGCGGTCTGACAATCGGCGCTCTGGAGAGCGTGACGAAACGCGGTGTGGCGGACAACGGCGTCACGATCGAGCCGCCCACGAATTATGCGACGGTGCGCCTAACGCAGGATTTCCGGCACGGCCAGAGCGCCATCGGTTTCATGGGGACTGCCGTGAATCGCAACAGCGATCCGGCGACCGACGACGTGTTTCATAGCCACGCGTATACCGGCGCCCTGGATTTCCGGCACAAGTTCATGAACGGCATGTATGAGCTGTCCGGCTCCTTCGATCTCAGCAATGTCGGCGGGACACCCGCCGTGATCGCGTCCACGCAGCGGAACTCGACGCATTATTACCAGCGGCCCGACGACAACGTCCAGTTCGATGGCACGAGGACCTCGCTCGGCGGCAATGCCGAAGAATTGCTGTTCGGCAAGCAGAACGGCTTCATCAACTTCCAGACCAGCTATCAACGGCGCTCACCGGGCTTCGAGATCAACGATCTCGGCTTCCTGTATCAGTCCGACCAACAGGGATGGAACAACTGGGCGTCGATGAACTGGCGCAAACCGGTGCTGGCCTTTCAGCGGGTGAACTGGAACTTCAACTGGTGGCAGTACTGGACGGCCGAAGGTCTCCCGACGGAACGCGCCGCGAATACGAACATTCATGCGACGTTCAAGAACCAGTGGAGCGTTCACTTCGGCGGCACGGTCGCGGGGCTGGGTGATGTGTACTGCAGCACCTGCGCCCGCGGTGGACCGGCGGTCCGCACCGATCGGGCCGTCTACCCGTGGGCGGGCTTCGTCGGCGATCCCCGTCCCCCGATCACGCCGGTGATGTTCCTCAACTACTCGAAGCGCGATGGCGGTCGCTCGGAGTCTCTGAATCTCAGCCCCGAGATCGATTACCGGGCAGGCTCACAACTCCGGGGTTCCGTGGTTGCCAACTTCACTCACAGCATCAACGACGTGCAGGACAGAAATCCGCAGGTAGACACGATAGCCGCGGTTGTCGATACGCATTATGTCTTCGCGCACATCGATCAACAGACCGTTTCCATGACGTTCCGGCTGGACTACACGGTCACGCCAACGTTGACGGTGCAAGTGTACGGGCAACCATTCGTAAGCAAGGGGAAATGGTCGAACCTGCGTGAGTTGTCCGCGACTCCACGGGCCGATGCGTACGACGATCGGTACCAGCCATACGCCGGTACGATGCCGCAAGATTTCAACCAGAAATTCTTCAATTCGAACGTCGTGCTGCGGTGGGAGTATCGTCCGGGCTCGGCCTTGTTCCTGGTATGGAATCAGGGGCGTCAGAACATCGAAGACACGATGGGAGACGGTACCTTCACCAGCGATTTCGGAAAACTGTTCAATTCCCGGCCGCTGAACACGTTCCTGATCAAGATGTCGTATTGGTTCAGCCGCTAACGCATCATTCCGACCGCATTCCGAGTTCATCGATGTGCAGTAGCAGGTCGGCCGGATCCTCGTATACGCGGTAGGCCCCCGCGCGCTCGAGCTCTTCCTGGCCGTAGCCGCCGGTCAGCAGCCCGATGCCGAGCATACGGGCCCGCCGAGCGGCCAGCAGATCCCACACACTGTCGCCGATCGCGATGGCCGAGTAGGCGGGCACGCCGAGCCGCGCTGCGGCCGCGAGCCAGAGATCGGGGTTGGGTTTCGCGTGCTCGACATCGTCGCGACTGATCACCGGTACGCCGGACGGCAGATCGATCAGGTCGAGTAAGGGCCGGGCGCTCGCGAGGGCACCGCTCGTCGCAACGGCCCACGGGACGTCGAGCTTGGTCAAGTGCTTCATGAGGTCTTTGGCGCCGGGAAGCAGCCGCACGTCCTTCATTTGCGCGCGAAACAGGCGCGCGTGGGCCCGCTTCATTTTCTGCGCCGTCGCGGCGCTCAGCTCGCGTCCTGTTTCGCGCGCGAGACTCTCGGCGAGCAGTCCGCCGCTCATCCCGATACGCCGGTGGATACGCCAGACGGAAAGGCTGATACCGCCCGATTCCAGCGCCTTGCGCCAGGCGAGCGCGTGCTGGTAGACGCTGTCGGTGAGCGTGCCGTCAAGATCGAGGAGGATGGCGGGGCGATCGGACATCAGGGAAAACTAGTGGAGGTGCAGGTCACACCTCCACCCTTTTCCACGTCCTCGACGGATCCTACTTCTTCGCGGTCATTACCGCGGCATACGCGTCCACAAACCCCGCACCGACCTCCCACTGCGCATAGCCGGGGAGGGGGCGCGCGGTCGCGGTCAAGATCTTGGCAACCTGACTGGGCGAAAGCTTGCCGCCAGCCGCCTCCTGCATCAGCGCGACCACGCCCGCAATGTGCGGGGACGCCATCGACGTGCCGGAGGCGCAGGTATAGAACTGGAGATTCGTCGCGCTGATCTGGCAGATGCGCACATCATGATTCGCGTCGTCGCCGTTCAACACTGTCCCCGTGGACGCGCGCGTCGAGACGATGTGAACGCCGGGCGCGGTGATGTCGGGATGGTACAGCGGGTCGCCAGGAATGCCCCGCGACGAGAAGTCGCCGAGCACGTGCGCGCGCGGCTCGTTGTTCGTCGGCACCAGTGGATTGGACCCGTCGTCCAGCATGCAGTGCGCTTCGGAGTTGGTCGGATCGGTCACGCCGATCTTGCACCCGGCCGCCACGCTGATCACCCATGGTGCCACACTGTAGGGATTGAGCGTGTTCTGAGCGGGACCATCGTTGCCGGCCGCGAACACGACAGTGATGCCGCGCTGGCTGAGCTTTTTCGTGGCCTCGTTGATCGGATCCTTCGGGTCGAAGGTGCCGCTGGTTCCCCACGAGTTGTTGACCACCTTGATGTTGTACTGCTGCTGATGATCGAGGATGTAGTCGAACCCGGCGAGGGCCCAGAAGATGAACAGGATGTCGCCAGTTCCGATGCCGATGAGATTCGCGCCCGGCGCGACGCCCGTGTAGTAGCCGTTCGAGGCTGTCCCGCGCGCGCCGACGATGCCGGCTACGTGGGTGCCGTGACCCACCGACGTTTCGGAGTTCGGGATGTCGGGCGTGACCAGCGTGGCGCCTTTGCGCACCGGCTTGGGCGCGTCTTTACCGAAGGTGAACAGATCGTCCTGATTGTAGAGAACTTTCACGTTGGCAATCGTGTGCTGCGGGTACGCGACGTCGGGATTGTAGAGGCCGTCGATCCCGCTGTCGAGAATCGCGACCCCGATCCCTTTGCCGGTGATACCCGCGACGTGTACCGCATCGGCCCGGATCGAGGGCACGCTCTCGTGCAGCATGTAATAATCGAGCTGCTTGTTCGCGTAGATCCCCTCGAGTCCGGGCAGCGCTGTGATGGCGAGCAGCTGCGCCGGCGTGGCGAGCGCAGCGACCATCGAGAAGTTGTTGAACTGTACGGCGCCCGCTCCGGCATTCAGAATGCCGGCGGTGACGGCGGTCTCGGTTGTCCGGGTTTCGTCGAAGTTGACGATGTAGATCGCGGCCTCACTACCGGTCACTGATGCGCTGGGTCGCTGGTCGGGTCCAGCGACCGGCCGGTTCTGCTCGCAGGCGACGAGCGCGAAGCCCACAGTCGCTGCGATAAGCCATTGCTTCATGGAGTCCTCGGGGTGAGGGATGTACCGAAGACTCCGCAACTCATAGGCCAGAAAACACGACGGCCGGCCCTGAACAAGGACCGGCCTGTGGTCTGCCTGCAACACTTACTCGGGTTCGATTCGCTCCAGGGCGTAGCGCAACCGCAGCATCGCGGTATCGAGCAGCCGCCGGGAATCGTCCCGGAGCGCGCCCATGTCGGCCAGCTCGGTGAGCAGCTCGAGAACCACATGGATCTGCGCCGTCGCTGACTCGACGATCATCCGCCGGTCGAGTCCGCTCCGCCGCTCGATCTCCACCGGCTCATTCTTGATCCGCCGGTCAGCGCCCCGCCTGCGATTCGCCACGGTCATGATGTGACCTCCCAGGTGCGTTCGCTGCTCAGCAGGGCGTCCAGGTCGCCGTTGCCCTGCGCGGCGGCGAACTGAGCCTGGACTTCCTGCTCGTACGGCGCGGACGGATTGCAGTACAGCACGCCCATCGCCACGGGGAATGGCGGTTCGAGCGCGGCGAGCAGCTGCGCCAGCGGGCGATTGGTTTCGTCGTGCACGAGGATGTCGGCGACGCTCACGCCGCCGCTGCCGACGGTCACGATCTCCATCTCGAGCTTGCCGGGCTTCAGTCGGAGTCCCTTATCCTTGTTCTTGCCGAAGAGCAGTGGCTTGCCGTGCTCGAGCAGGATCTGGGCTTCGGGGGCGACTTCCTTGCCGGTGATGTGATCGAACACGGCGTCGTTGAACACGACGCAGTTCTGGAGGATTTCCACGAACGACGCGCCACGATTGGCGTGCGCCCGCTTCAGCGTCGGCACCAGATGGGCCTGGAGCGTGTCGATCGACCGGGCAACAAAGCGGCCGCCGGCGCCGAGCGCGAAGGAGCAGGCGGAGACCGGGTCCTCGATCGAGCCCTGCGGCGTCGAGGGCGAGCGCGTGCCGCGCCGCGATGTCGGCGAGTACTGGCCCTTGGTGAGGCCGTAGATCTCGTTATTGAACAGCATGATCTGCAAATCGACGTTGCGGCGCAGCACATGCAGCATGTGATTGCCGCCGATCGACAGGCCGTCCCCGTCGCCCGTCATCACCCAGACGTCGAGCTCGGGATTGGCGAGCTTGATGCCCGTCGCAATTGCGGGCGCGCGCCCATGGACCGTGTGGAATCCGTACGTCGACATGTAGTAAGGAAAGCGGGCGGCGCAGCCGATCCCACTCACGAAGACCGTGCGCTCGCGCTTGACCCCGAGCTCGGCGCACGCCTTCTGCACTGCTTTGAGAATCGCGTAATCGCCACAGCCCGGACACCAGCGGACTTCCTGATCCGAAGCATAGTCCTTAGGCCCGAGCTGCGCGTCGGTGATGGTAGTGACCGTCATGAAATCTTCCTTATCGCTTGTACGATCTCCGTCACTCTGAACGGTTTGCCAGTCACCTTGCCGAGCGGCTCGGCCGGAATCAAATACTCGGCTCTGAGCAGTTTTACCAGCTGACCATTGTTCATTTCGGGCACGAGGACGCGGTCGTAGCGTTTCAGCAGATCGCCGAGGTTGCGCGGGAACGGATTCAGGTAGCGCAAGTGAATTTGCGCGACATCGCGACCCTCGTCACGCGCGATCTTCACCGCCTGGTGAATCGGCCCGAACGTCGACCCCCAACCGACCAGCGCCAGCCCGCAGCGATCTTCGCCGAGCGCCACATCCTGCAGGGGAATGTCCCGCGCGATGCCGGCGATTTTATCGGCGCGCGCTTTGGTCATGCGGGCGTGATTGTCGGGATCGTACGAGATGTGTCCGGAATCGTAGTCTTTTTCCAGGCCGCCGATGCGATGCTCGAGCCATGGCGTCCCCGGCTTGACCCAGGGCCGCGCGAGGGTCTCGGGATCCCGCAAGAATGGATGGAAGCCGTCTGGATCGGTGCGATAGGTAACCGGGAAACGGGGCAGGTCGGCTTCGCGCGGAATCAGCCACGGTTCGGCGGCGTGCGCCAGATAGCCGTCGCTGAGCACGATCACCGGAGTCATGTATTTGGTAGCGATGCGCACGGCCTCGATTGCTATGTCGAAGCAGTCGGCCGTCGTGGCCGGCGCGATCACGGCGAGCGGCGCGTCGGCGTTGCGGCCATGCACTGCCTGGAACAGATCGGACTGTTCGGCCTTCGTCGGCATGCCGGTGGACGGACCGGCGCGCTGCGAGTCGATGACGACGAGCGGGAGCTCGGTCGCGATGGCGAGACCCAGCATTTCGGTCTTCAGGGCAATACCCGGTCCCGAGCTCGACGTGACGCCCAGCGCGCCCGCGTAGGACGCGCCCAGTGCGGCGCCACTCGCGGCGATCTCGTCCTCGGCCTGGAACGTGACGACGCCGTAGGCGCGCAGGTGGGCGAGTGTGTGCAGCAATGCGGATGCGGGCGTGATGGGGTAGCCTGCGAAGACCATCTTGTCGATGCCGCTGGCGCGCAGGCCTGCCACGAGACCCCAGGCCAGCCCTTCGGTGCCGCTGACGGTGCGATAGCGGCCCGCTTTGACTTCCGCCTTCGGTACGGTGTAGCCGGCAAGATGTTCGGGCATCTCGGCGGTCTCGCCGAATGCATGGCCGGCATTGAGGGCGGCGATGTTCGCCGCGGCGATCGTCGGCTTCTTCGCGAACTTGCGCTTGAGCCATTCGATGGTCGCGGTGCGTTCGTGGCCGTACATCCAAAGCAGCAAGCCCAGCGCCCACATGTTCCGGCAGAGGTGCGCTTCGCGGGACGAGAGACCGTGGGGCTTCACTGCGTCGGCGGTGAGCTTCGTGATGTCGAACTTCAGGACCTGGTAGCGCGCCAGCGAGTCGTCGTCGAGCGGGTTCCTGGCGTAGCCGGCCTTCCCGAGATTGCGCTCGTTGAATGCCGCGGTATCGACGATGACGGCGCCGCCCACCTTGAGATCCTTGAGCTCGGTGGTCAACGCGGCGGGATTCATGGCGACGAGGACGTCGACGGCGTCGCCCGGTGTCATCACGTCCGTTCCGCCGAAATGGATCTGAAATGCCGAGACGCCGAACGTCGTGCCAGCGGGCGCGCGAATTTCGGCGGGGAAGTCTGGGAAGGTCGAGAAATCACTGCCGGCGAGCGCGGTTTCCAGCGTGAACTGGCTGCCGGTGACTTGCATGCCGTCGCCGGAGTCCCCCGCGAACCGAATCACGACGGAGTCGCGAGTCTCACGCCCTCCCGCGCGCGGCGTTATGGCGGATGTAACCATGCTGTTAATCTATACGACGTTCCGCAGCACGAACCACACGTTCGCCGGCCGTTCGGCAAGTCGACGCATATACCAGGCGAACCAGGCGCTGCCGTAGCTGATCAGGACGCGCACCCGCGCTCCCATGGAGGCGAGCGACCGTTGCTGGGCTGCCCTGATGCCGTACAGCATGTGAAACTCGTAGGCCGACGCATCGACGCGGCCTGCGACGGCCGCCTGCCGGATCATTTCAATGAGACCGAGATCGTGCGTTCCGAACACGGGTTTGGCGCGCTGCCGGCCCGCCTCCGCCAGCAGCCGGTCGGCGAGCTGCCGGTATTGCTCGTCGACATCGCTTTTCCTGGCGAATGCAATGTCGGCAGGCTCGTTGTAGGCGCCCTTCACCAGGCGAATCGCCGGCGCCAGCGGCAATAACGCTTCCACGTCCCTCGCGGTGCGACGCAGGTAGGCCTGGACGCACACGCCGACGTTCGGCCATTCTTCCTTGGTCCGCCGATACACGTCGAGCGTCGCGTCGACGTACCGAGACTCCTCCATGTCGATCCAGAGGAACGAGCGCGCCTGGTCGGCGCGGGCCGCCAGCTTGAGCACGTCCTGCACACAGCCTTCGTGACTGGCATCGATGCCGAGGTGGGTGAGCTTGACGGAAATGTGTGCCGGCAGTTTGCGCCGCTGGATCTTGTCGAGGACGCCGAGGTAATGATCCCGGACCGCGGCGGCGTCGGCGCGGTTGGTCACCTGCTCCCCGAGCTCTGTGAGCACGCTGCCGAGATCCTGTTTGGCAAATGTCCCGGCCGCCTCGAGTGCGGCGTCCAACGTTTCTCCGGGCATGAATCGGCGGACCGCGCGCTGAAAGAACCGCCGTTCGCGCAGCTGCCGCGCGAGCCACTCGCTGCGTGACGCCCTGAGCAGGAAACTGCGTGCAAGCCCCATGCAGACATAGTGTAGTGTATCCTTATTTCATGCCAGCACGACGCGTCGCTTTCGTTACGTCCATCGCTTTGCTTGGCGCCTGCGCCCGTCCACAGGTCGGTGGGATCGGAGGTGGGGGCGGTGGCGGACCGACCACGTTGCCGTCCGAGCCCTGTGTCTTGTCCACCGGCGAGGTAACGTCGCGCCCCTCCACCATCACGGTCGGCCTGACCGACGCCGTCGATCCGCGCCACGCCCCCGCGCCGCGCACCGATGCCGAGCGGATTGTCTTTCGTCATCTGTACGAGACGCCGCTGCGCTTCGATTGCGATGGTCACGCTCACGCCGAGCTCGCGGAGAAGTGGGTACGCGACGACGACGGCCGGCGCTGGACATTCCGGTTGCGTGACGGCGCGCAATTCTGGGATGGCGCTCCCGTCACCGCCCAGGACATCGTGTTCGGCCGCGGCGGCGCGGGCTACACGCTGGGCGCGCTCGAGAGCCGCGTGATTACCGTGATGCTCGCCAAGCCGCGGGATGAAGTCCCCGCGCTCCTCGATGATGCGGGTCTCGCCGTCAGCAAACCGGCGCCCGATTCGAGCTGGCCCATCGGGACTGGCCGCTATTGGGTGACGAGCGGGACGACGACGGCGAAGGAAATCCGCGCGCACTCGGGAAGCGGGGACACACTCGTTTTCCGGTTCGCGCCCGGAGGAGATGCGCGCGACTTGCTCGACGCCGGGGTCGACCTGCTGGTGACGCGGGACCGCGCGCTGCGTGATTACGCGGCCACGCTCAAGAATCACACGGTCGTCGCCCTGCCGTGGGACCGCACCTATGTGTTCGTGACAGCGGAGGCGGGCGGGACTCGCTTCGATGGGCTGGAGCAAGCGGTGCGTGCGGAAGCCCGTCGCCCTGAAGGTGGTTTTTGGTGGCTGGACCTGCGGCCCTGCGGGATCAGCGGGACGGGTGGCTCGCCCCCCGCCTCGACGGGCCAGCGGCGCATCCTCTATAGCCGCGCCGACCCGACGGCGCGTGAGCTCGCCGGTCGGCTGGCCGCCTTGACGCGCGCCGTCGCCACAGCCCGCGGCTCCGATGACCTGGGCGATGCCGTCACGAGCGGCAGGGATTGGGGCTACATCGTCGCGCTGCCTCGCGTGGCCCCGGATCCGTGTCGCGTCGCCCAACAGCTGCTCCCGACCTGGCCGGCCACGATCACGGCCCTCGTGGATACTCGTCCGACGGCGATCGTGCGCCGCGGGGTTGCGCGCTGGACGGTGGATCAGGACGGCACGGTGCATCTCGCGCCATGACATTCCGTACGCGCCTCCTCGTCGCGTTTGGCGTGGTGGTGCTGATTCCGCTGCTCGTGTTCGGTCTCGGCATCCGTCGTGAGATGGCGAAACGGGTAACGGGTGAGGACGAGCGCCGTGTCAACGCGCTCGTCAACGTCATCAACGCGGATATGGCACGCGAGAACGACCGCATCGGCGCGCGTCTCGCGGCGCTGAAGAGCTCATTGGCGGACGACTACCGCTTTCGCGGCGTCGTGGTGCGTGGCGAGGATCGCGGCTACGCGCTCGACTATGCGGGCAACGCGATGCGTCTCGCTGGACTCGACTTTTTGCAGATCCAGGATGGCGAAGGCCGGATCGTATCATCGGGGCATTTCCGCAATGAGTTCGACCGGCTCGGTCCCTCGGTGCGGGGGCTGACCTTGCTCCGCGCGGTCGCCGCGGAAGGACCGTTCCTTGCGCTCGTCACGAGTGATTCGTTCAGGATCGCGAGCAACCCGTTTCGATTGATCGGCGGCGTCGGCGTCGATTCTGCCTATCTCGCCCGCCTCGCCCGCGATCCGGAGCTGGGGATCCAGCTCCGGCTGCCCACCGATTCCGCGCGTGCCGATACAGGCCGGTTGGTCGTCGGTGAGATTACGCTGCCGTTCACGGACGCGGTAGACGGCCCGGGCCGCGTCGACCAGGCGCACATCGAAGTCACGCGCTCCTCCGCGCCGCTGACCGCGCTGCAGCGCAATGTGAATCTCTGGTTTGCCGTTGCGGTGCTGGTGGCAGCGCTCGCCGCGCTGCTGCTCGCCAGCTGGCTGTCGACGCGAATCAGCACGCCGATCGAAACCGGCATGCGGGAAATGGAGCGCCGCGTCGCGGTCGGCGACCTCGCGCGACAGGTGAATCACGACGTGAAGAATGGCTTGGCGCCGCTGCGCAACGTGTTTCGCCATCTGATGCAGGTCGCCCGCGACAAGCCGGATGATTTGCCGACCGTGTTCACGGAGCGACAGGGGACGGTGGAGTCGAGCATCAATTATCTCGAGACGCTCGCAGCCAACTACGCGAAGCTGTCGCCGCAACCAGAGCGTAAGGCGACCGACATCAACGCGGTCGTGCGCGACACCGTCGCCGGCTCGGCAATTCGCACCAAGCTGGCCGAGGGACTGCCGCCGGTCTCCGCGGATGCGCTGGTGTTGCGGCGCGTGATCGAGAACCTGGTGAGCAACGCGGTCGAAAGTCTGGACGGCAAAGGCGGCGCGGTTACGGTCTCGACCGAACGCGGCACGGGAACGGTGCGACTCGCCGTGCGCGATACCGGCCGCGGCATGAGCAAGGCTGAGCTGGATCGGGCCTTCGATGACTTCTACACGACGAAGTCGGGCGGCACGGGCCTGGGTCTCTCGATCGTGCGCCGCCTGGTGCTCGACTCGAATGGTTCACTCAGAGTGGAGACCGAGCCAGGGCAGGGATCCACGTTCATCGTGGAGATCCCCGTCCAGTGACTCTCGTGCTCATCGTCGACGACGTCCCCACGATGGCCGAGCAGTACGCGTACGATCTGAAGCGGCTCCGCGGCTACGAAACGCTCATTGCCAAGAGCGGCCGGACAGCGCTCGAAAGCCTGACGCGCGATTCGGTCGACTGCGTGATCCTCGATCTCGAAATGCCGGGCATGGATGGCTTCGAAGTGTTGCGCTCGGTCGAGCGGCTCGGCCTGCGCGTGCCGATCATCGTCTACACGGGGACGGGTGATTACGACCGCTGCGCGCAGGCGATTCGCCTCGGTGCGTACAGCTTCATCGACAAAGGCGAGCCGATGGAGCGTGTCGCGCAGGAGGTGGAGAACGCGATCGAGCGACGGCGGTTGGAAACACAGGTCACGCTGTTGCGCCGCGGGTTCGGGCTGGAATCGCCACTCGTGGGGACGAGTCCCGCGCTGGCCAAGCTGAAAGAAGGAATCGTCCGTATTGCACCGGTGCCGAGTCCGGCATTGATCGTCGGGGAGAGCGGCACCGGTAAAGAGCTGGTGGCGCGCGAGCTGCATCGGCTCGGCGCGAATCCCAAAGGTCCGTTTGTCGCAATCAACAGCGCCGCGCTTCCTCACGAGCTGGTCGAGAGCGAGCTGTTCGGCCATGAGCGGGGCGCGTTCACGGGGGCGAACGTGACGCGCAAAGGCGCCTTCGAGGCGGCGAACGGTGGGACGTTGTTTCTCGACGATATCGGTGACTTACCCGCCGCAGCCCAGGCCAAGCTCTTGCGCGTGCTCGAGGAGCGGAAGGTCACGCGGCTGGGCGCCAGCAGGACCATTGAGGTGAACGCGCGCGTCGTGGCCGCCACCCATCGCGATCTCGAGCAGGAAGTCCGAGAGGGACGGTTCCGCGAAGATCTGTTCTACCGGCTCAACGTGCATGTCCTGCGCGTGCCGCCGCTGCGCGATCGGCTGTCGGATGTGCCCGCACTGATCGAGCACCTCGTGGCGTCGACCTGCGAGCGATTCGGTATGCGTCCCAAAACCGTCGCGCCGGATGCGCTCGAGGCGCTCATGGCGTACGACTGGCGGCGCAACAATATCCGCGAGCTCCGCAACGTGATCGAGCGCATGATCATCGCGACCGACGGCGATGCGCTCACGCTCAGCGCCGTGCCGCCCGAAATCCAGTCACGCACGCCGCACGCCACACGCCGCACGTCCAATGACGCACGGACGTTTGAGGAGCAAAAAGTGGAAGCCGAGCGCCAAATCGTCATTCAGGCGCTGGAAAGAAATGACTGGCACGTTACCAAGACGGCGAAGGAGCTGGGACTGTCGGATCATGCCAGCCTGCTCAAGATCATGCGCCGCTTGGGTGTCCAGCGAGACACATGAGCAACTTTGAAAGGTGTTCGTTGAATCACAGTCGTTGAAGAAAAGTGTTGAATAACAACACGTTAGACGTTGGCGCGGTCCGTGCCTTTCCTCCGGGCGAACCCTGCTCCCGGAGGAGCCATGTCGTACCAATTCGAGCTGGATCGTTCCAACCGTTCGCTCCGATTCCCGGTCATGCTCATGGCCGCAATCGTGAGCATGGTGATCGCCGCGTACGCTTTTGCCGCGTGTGGCGATCGCACGCCGGATCAGGCCGCCGCCGGCGAACTGACCACTTCCAAGCCGGCTACCGTCACGCCCGTCAGCAATGTCAGTGGTGAGAAGCCATCGCTCGTCGTCAGCGGACCCGTCACGTTCGAGATGGCGGACTCCGCATATCGGGATCGACGCTACGATGACGCCGCGACGCTGTTCACGGCCTATACGGAGCGCCGCCCAAGCAACGCGTTCGGCTTCTATATGCTGGGCCTCTCAGCGTGGAAGTCGGGTGATCGCGAAAAAGCCGAGAGCGCGTTCACGCAGGCGCTCAGTCTCGATTCCACGCATGTGAAAAGCCAGCTGAATCTGAGTCGCGTTCTGTTGGAAGACGGGAAGCCCGACAGCGCCCTCACGCACATCGAAGCCGCGATTGCGCTCGACTCGACGTCGAGTGAGCCGGTGCGGTTGCAGGGCCGCGCGTTTGAAGCGCAGGGCAAGACCGACGATGCGATCCTGGCGTACAACCGTGCCATTCAGCTCGACAGTGCCGATGTCTGGGCGTTGAACAATCTCGGCGCGCTGTACATTCGCCTCGAGCGCTTCGAGGAAGCGGTCGAGCCGCTCAGGGTGGCAGTGCAAATCAACGACCAGGTCGCCGTCTTCCACAACAATCTCGGCATGGCGCTGGAGCGGACCGGCCGGTATCGGGACGCAGAGAGTGAGTATCGTGCCGCGGTCGCGATCGAGGGAACGTATGGGAAAGCCGTGACGAATTTGCAGCGGGTGGAGCAGCTGAAAGAGGCGCCCACCCAGCCGTAATGAGATGAGCCGTGAGCTAGTTCTCTTCCGAGAGCCGCTTCAAGAATCGATTGAGGCGGCTCTCGCTGCTGTGCGGGTCTTCACCGATGTAGTCGGCGCGCGCTTCGATCAGCGCGGCATGCAGCTCGCTCCGCGCTTCGGCGGCGCGGGCGCACAGCGCTGCTTCCGCCGGCGCGGACGTCTCGAGGAGGTCGGCAGCGAGTGCGAGCATCCGGCCGGCGAACGTGACGTAAGCTCGCACCGCACCGGTTCCCGAGCTTCCGCGCGCGACCCATTCGGGGAAGCAGCCGGCCCACCACAGGGCCAGCGCTGCTGCGTCGGCGGCCGCCTCTGCCTGCGCGACGGTTCCCTGCGGCAGCGCGGCGACGAAGCGCCACCATCCCGCCATGCCGTTTTCGCCCTGCGCGATCGCGCTGTGGGAATGCGAGGTCGCGAAGACCACGGGCAGGGTCGCGGCGTAGTCGGCGAGCAGAATGTCGGTCACGCCGCGGACGCGGAGCTGCGCGCGGATCGGGATGTACCAGAGCAGGGTGAGGGGAAGCGGAGCAGGCGCGCCGCCGCGGCCGAGCACGGCTTCGAGCGCGGCAGGAGAATCGAGGACCGTATCGACGGCGCCGGCCTGCAGCGCCTGGTCGGCCTCACGACCTTCTGCGACATCCATGCGCGCGATCTCTTCGACGAGGGTCGCGAGATCCCCGCGGGTCAGCTGACGATGGATGATTGGCCTGATCATGCGTCCTCCCTTACATGCTAGGAGAGAGGCAAGCTTGGTGCCGGTCATCTATCTCGCTGTCTCTTAATGCCTTACCAAAAACCACCCGGCCGAGCTGTGCAGACGTGGTGCAACGCAACGCTGCACTTGTACACGCTCAGGCGATGTGAGACGGGTCACGCTAGTAAATGAGGCGTTGGCTGGCAAGCTGGTAGCACGCTGATAGCACTCAGGGGCTTGGAGTGCTAACGCCGCCCGTTTAAGTTCCCGCTCCCATGAAAGCCACTGACATTCGCAAAGGTCACGTCCTCATGATCGACGGCCAGCCGTGCCGGGTCATGGATTTCACGCACCGCACGCCCGGCAACCTCCGGGCGTTCGTGCAGGTGCGTTTTCGGAGTCTCGTGTCGGGCAACACCTTCGATCAGCGTCTTGCGGCCACCGATTTTCTGCAGGAAGCGCGGCTCGATACCAAGGAGATGCAGGTCCTCTATCAGGATCAGGGCGGCGTGCACGTGATGGATCAGCAGACGTACGAGCAGTACACCCTCGACGAGCGCGCCGTCGGTGAAGACACGCCATGGCTCCAGCCGGAGATGGTGGTGCAGGTGGAGTGGCTCGACGGCCGGCCGATCGCGATCGAGCTGCCGTCGGTGATCGAGCTCAAGGTGGTGGAGACGTCGCCGGTGATGAAGACCGCCACGAAGACCGCGAGCACGAAACCGGCGAAGCTGTCGAACGGCGTGACGGTGCAGGTACCGGAGTTTATCAGCCCCGGCGAGAAGGTGCGCGTCGACCCGCGCTCAGGCCAGTACCTGGAGCGCGCGAAGTAAGCTCGGCGTACCGGTAGCAGCTGATGAGATGGTCGTTGACCATTCCGACTGCCTGCATGAACGCGTAGACGATCGTCGGTCCCACAAAGCGAAACCCCCGCTCGACGAGTGCCTTGCTCATTGCGATCGATTCCCGCGTCTCGGCCGGGACACGTTTCAGTGTTTTCCAGGCGTTGTACTTCGGCGCACCTCCGACGAATTGCCAGAGGAACTCGTCAAACGACTCGCCCGCGTCTTTCATCTTGAGAAACGCTCGGGCGTTACCGACGGCCGACTTCACCTTCTGCTTGTTGCGCACGATTCCCGGGTCACGCAGGATCCTTGCGATCCGTTTGGCGTCATAGCGCGCCATCTTGGCGGGATTGAAGCCGTCGAAGGCCTTCAGGAAGGCGTCACGCTTACGCAGGATGATGGCCCACGACAGGCCAGCCTGAAATCCATCCAGGACGAGCTTGCCAAACAGCTGGTTGTCGTTGTGGACCGGGACGCCCCATTCGGTGTCATGGTAGGCGATCATCTGGTCGTTCGAGGTCGACCATCCGCAGCGGGTATCCATGACTGCAAATTAGCCCAAGCACGAGAGGCCAGGAAAGTCTTCCTGGCCTCTCGTTGTTTTCTACACAGCGTCTCTAGCGGCTGGTGACTTGCGACTCCGAGCTGACCTGCGGCGCGGTGGCTGCCACCGAGCGCGCAGAGCCCTCGCGGATGATCACGAGGAACTTCGACGTCCGCCAGAAATCCGCCGGCGACGTAATCGTCAGCGTCGGTGTGCCGGAGAACTTGTTGCCGTGGCGCTCCTCGGCGACATAGTCGAGGTCTTGGAGCGACGCCACCCGGTACTCGCCGCTCGCCACGGGAAGCGGGATCTGGGTCACGCGACGCGTGTCGATTGCCGTGAACAGGCTCGGATCGAGGTTGCGCGCGGGTTGCAGCGTCTTCCCGGTCTTCCACAAGATGAAGAGCACACGCCCGCCGCCCTGCTCGGTCAGGATGCCCTTCTTCTTGAGCTCGTCACGCGTCCCGATCACGTAGTAGCCCGTGGAGAGAGAGTCGCGCAGCGCCACGTTTTCGGCAGTCAGCGTGTTGACCTGATCGGTGAGCAAGTCGATCGTCGTTTTCTGGCTGGCGATGACGGCCTGGAGGTCGCCCACCGTCGAGTCGTACGCGGCGCGGAGACTGTCCGACAGGTTCGTGAGGCTCTTGATGCGCTGCCGGCTCTGACTCAGCTGCCCCTCGGTCTCGTGCACGCGCGCGACGACGTAGCGGAGCTTGGCGATCAGCGTGTCGTTCGATGCGGTGATCGGACTCTCACTCGAGACGTGGAGCCGGTCGTTCCGGACTTTGACTTTCGCGAGCTCGACGTTGACGTCGCTGAGCAGGCGCGAGCTGATGGCCACCTCCTGCATGAGGCTATCCTTCTGCGCATTGACTTGCTCGAGCTCGGCCAGCTTCCGCTCGGTTTCCGCCGATGTGCCGCAGGCGGCAATGGCAAATGCGAGCGCGGCGAATGAGTACTTAAGCTTCTGCATGCGACTCCCCCATCCTGTATGGTGAGACTAGTTTTGCCGCGATGACGCGGCTGCACGTCGGTACGTCGGGTTACAACTTCCCCGAATGGAAGGGAAGCTTTTATCCGCCCAAGCTGCCGAGCCGAAAGTGGCTCGAGTACTACGCCCAACAATTGGGCACGGTGGAGATCAATTACACTTTTTATCGCATGCCCAATGCCAAAACGGTCGCCGGTTGGGATGCGGCGACCCCGGAGTCATTCACGTTTGTTCTGAAGGCGCCTCAAAAAATCACTCATTTCGCGCGCCTGCGGAACGTCGATGAACCACTCCGCATGTTTCTCGATACGATTCGCAAGCTACATGCCAAGCTTGGCGCCGTGCTGTTTCAATTACCCCCCAATTTTAAGAAAGACCTCGCGCGCCTCGGTGATGTACTCACACAATTTCCGTCGGATGTCCGCGCGGCCTGTGAGTTCCGTCACGCATCCTGGTGGTCAGACGACGTCTATGATTTGCTGCGCAGCACGAACACCGCGCTCTGCATCGCCGATACAGAGGAAGGCACGACGCCGGAGATCGCGACCGCGGACTTCGGGTACCTGCGCCTACGTGATGAGGGCTATTCGGAGGCTGGGCTGAGGGAGTGGCGACAAAAGGTCCACGCGCTGGGGAGCGGGACGGGGAGCGCCTGGACCGATGCGTACGTCTTTTTCAAGCATGAAGAGAAAGGCGTGGGCCCTAAACTGGCTCGGGAGTTCTTGCTCCTGGACCCGACCGAATAGTCCGATGCTTTACCGTCCTCCGGCGACTTTTTTGCGTTTTGCGGGTTTGGCAGCGGCTTTCGTCTCGCGCTTGTCCGCCGCGTCCGCTCCCTCGAGGCTCTGCCTCAGTGCCGCCATCAGGTCCAGAACCTTCGTCTTCGGCGCTTCTTCCGGCTCTTCCGTGATCTGCTTGCCTTCGACCTTGCGCTCGATCTGCTCCTGCATGCGCTCGCGCACGTTGTCCTTGTACTTCTCGGGATGGAATTCGTCGGTGGCGCCCTGGTCGATCACCTTCACCGCGAGATCGAGCTCCTGCTTTTTCACTTCGGTTTTGGGCATCGGCACTTCCGCGATGTCGCGGATTTCGTCGGCGTAGCGGAGCTGCTCCATGACGAGACGGCCTTCCACCGGACGGACCATGATGAGGTACTGCTTGCCGCGCGCGGCGTACTGGCCGAGCGCGACACGCTTCGTCTGCTCGAGCGCTTCGGCGAGCAGCTTGTAGGCGCGTTCGCCGCCCTTGTCGGGTCCGAGGAAGTATGTGCGGTCGAGCCAGATGCGATCGACCTGCTCAGCCGGGAGAAACTCGACGATGTCGATCGCGCCCGTGGCCCGCTCTTCCAGCGCCTTCAGCTCGTCGGGCGTGAAGGTGACGTACTGCCCTTTTTGGAATTCATAGCCTTTGATCATGTCGCTGCGTTCAACCTTTTCGCCGTCCTTTGAGCAGATGTACTGCTGCTTGAGGCGGGCTCCATCCTTCTTGTGGAGCCAGTTGAACGAGATTGCGGCCTTCGACTCGCCGGCAGCGTAGAGCTGCACGGGCACGGACACGAGACCGAACGAGACCGTGGCGGAACCGATGGAATGGGCGGCCATATCGGGGTATGATACGCGGTCATGCCTACCCGTCGGAAGTCCCGCTCCGAAGAGGGCGATGCGCTCAGTACTTACCGCGCAAAGCGCGCGTTCGATCGCACTCCCGAGCCCGGGGGGTTAGTCCCGAAGGCAGGGCCGAGGAAGGGCGGCCTCCTGATCGTGCATATGCACGACGCCACGCGCCTGCATTGGGATCTGCGCCTCGAGATGGACGGCGTGCTCAAGTCGTGGGCGGTCCCGAAAGGACCGTCGGCCAATACCGCGGACAAGCGACTGGCCGTGAAGGTCGAGGATCATCCACTCGAATACGGCGAGTTCGAGGGCATCATTCCTGAAGGCAATTACGGGGCGGGAACCGTGGTGGTCTGGGACCGCGGAATCTGGGAGCCGCTGGAGGATCCGCACGAGGGGCTGGAAAAAGGGAAGCTGCTCTTCAATCTGAAGGGCTACAAGCTGCACGGCCGCTGGACCCTGATCAAACTCAAGAAGACCGAGAAGGAATGGCTGCTCATCAAGGAGCGCGACGAATACGTCTCGACGGAGCCGTATTCCAACGAATCGGTGCTGTCCGGCCTCACTAACGACGAGCTGCGCGACGCGAAACAGCGTGCCGAGCCGATCAAACGAGAGCTGGAAAAGATGGGAGCCTCGAAGCGCGCACTACGGGTGGAGGACACCGAGCTGATGCTGGCCGAAACGCGGGAAGAGCCGTTCAGCCGGGACGGCTGGTTGTTCGAGGTCAAACTCGACGGCTACCGCATGCGCGCAGCCTGCCAGCAGGGCGAGCCGATCCTGTACTCGCGCAAAGGGCTCGACTACACGGAGTCGTTTCCGGAGATCGCGCGAGCGGTGAAGGCGATTCCGTTCGAAGGCGTGATCCTGGACGGCGAGCTCGTGGTGACCAACGAATCCGGGCATCCGAGCTTCAACATGCTGCAGGCGCGCGCGAAGCTCGGGGCCCGTGAGGCGAAGCGCGCGGCAATCGAAGCGCCGGCGACGCTCTACGTCTTCGATCTCCTGGCCTTCAGCGGCTACGATCTCCGCAAGCTCCCGCTCATCAAGCGCAAGGAAGTCCTGCATCAGGTGTTGCCGCAAACGGGTCCCCTGCGCTACTCCGAGCATTTCGAGAAGAACGGCGAGGCCCTGTACGAGCAAGTCGTGAAGCTCGGCCTCGAGGGCATCATGGCCAAGAAGGCCGACAGCCCCTACCGCAGCGGCCGCTCCGGTGACTGGCTGAAAATCCGCGCTGATCGGATCGACGACTTCGTCGTCGTGGGATTCTCGAAACCCAAGGGATCGCGCGGCGGGTTCGGCTCGCTGCATGTGGGCGCGTACAAAGACGGGAAGCTCATCTATTGTGGACGAGCCGGCTCCGGATTTACGAGCGATCAGCTCGATAAGGTCAGCGCCGAGCTGCGGTCCCTCGTGCGGAAAACGCCGCCGTGTGAGCCGCCGGAGCACGGGGCGTTGCCTAAGGGAGCCGATCACACGTGGGTCGAGCCAAAGCTCGTGTGCGATGTGCGGTATAAAGAGATCACGAAGGACGGGCTGCTGCGCCAGTCAGTATTCGTGCGCTTTCGCGACGACAAGAGACCGGAGGACGTGAGAATGCCGGGGAGTGGGGAGGGGGGAGTAGGACCTGACGGTGAGGACCGCGAGCCCGCCGCGCGCCGGAAGGAACCACTCCCCACTCCCCAGACCCCAGTTCGTGAAGTCAAATTCTCGAATCTCGATAAGATCTTTTGGCCCGAAGAGCATTACACCAAAGGAGATCTGATCGAGTATTACAGATCAATGGCGCCGTGGCTGTTGCCCTACCTGAAGGACCGTCCGGTCGTGTTGACGCGCTACCCCGATGGCATCAACGGCAAATCATTCTATCAGAAAGACGCGCCGGGGTTCGTCCCGGACTGGATCCAGACGATTCCGATCTGGAGTGAGGATACAAAGCGCGACATCCAGTATTTCGTCTGCAACGACGTCGAGACGCTGGTCTACCTCGTAAACCTCGGCACCATTCCGCTGCATATCTGGATGAGTCGCATCGATGACCTCACGCGTCCCGATTGGTGCCTGATCGATCTCGATCCGAAAGACGCGCCGTTCGAGCACGTCGTCACGCTGGCGAAGACGATGCGGAAGTTGTGCGAGCAGGTCGAGATGCCCGCCTTCATCAAGACCACGGGGAAGTCGGGCCTGCATATCATGCTGCCGCTCGGCCGGCAGATGACGTATGACCAGTGCCTGCAGTTCGCGATGCTCTTCGCCCGTCTCGTGACCGACCGGCATCCCGATATCGCGACGACGCAACGCACGATCAGCAAGCGCGAAGGCAAAGTGTATGTCGATGCGTTCCAGAATCGCGCGGGGCAACTGATGGTCTCGGCGTATAGCGTCCGGCCTTCGCCAGGCGCGCCGGTGTCGATGCCCATCGAATGGGACGAAGTCAACGGCAAGCTCCACAACAGCAACTGGACGATCAAGAACGCGCGCAAGCGCATGGAAAAGATGGGCCACGATCCGGTCGTCAAAGTCCTCGAGGCGAAGCCCAAACTCATGAACATCCTCGCACGCCTCAACACGCTGCTTGGCGAAGACTGAGTTCCTGTACGTGTTCGCGCATGGCGCGGGTGCGGGGATGAATCACCCGTTCATGCAGAGCGCCGCGCAGGCGCTGGAAGCGCGCGGTGTCGCGACCCATCGCTTCGAGTTCCCGTATATGCAGGCGAAGAAGAGCCGACCCGACCCGCCGGCCATCGCGGAGGCGGCGGTTCGGCAGGCCGTTGCCGAAGCCGCGCGCAAAACCCCCAACGTGCCCGTCTTTGCGGGCGGGAAGTCGTTCGGGGGACGGATGACTTCACAAGCCCAGGCACAGCAGCCGATGGCCGGCGTGCGCGGATTGGTGTTCTTTGGATTCCCGCTGCACGCGCCTGGCAAGCCGGGGACGAGCCGTGCCGAGCATTTAACTTCCGTTGACGTACCAATGCTATTTCTACAGGGGACACGCGACGAATTCGCGCAGCTCGATTTGCTGCAACAGGTCGTGGGGAAATTGGGGAGCGACCGCGCTACGCTGCATCTCATCGACGACGGTGACCATTCGTTCAAGGTCCCGAAGCGCGGTGGCAAAACCGAGGCGGACGTGATGAATGAGCTGGCGGACACCATTCACGGATGGATGACTCGAACACATGCCTAACTTCTGGCTTGTAAAAACAGAGCCCGGCAGCTACAGCTACGACGATCTGGAGCGCGAGCAAACGGCGGTGTGGGATGGTGTGAAGAATCCGGTTGCGCTGAAAAATCTCCGTGCGATGCATCCGGGCGATCAGGTCCTCGTGTACCACACCGGCGACGAGAAGTCCGTGGTCGGATGGGCGACGGTGGTGTCAGCACCGTACGCCGATCCGAAAGAGAAGGAAACCAATCTCACGGTGATCGATCTAAAAGCGCACCGCCGGCTGCCGCAACCCGTGACACTCGCCCAGATCAAATCGGACAAGGCGTTCGCAGATCTACCGATTGTACGGCAGGGACGGTTGTCGGTGAGTCCTGTGACGGCGCCCCAGTGGAAGCGATTGCTGCAACTGGCCGGAGCCGACGCCTAGCGCCGGGTCTTTTTCGCCGCTTTCCGGGCGCGGTTGTCGGCGCGCGCGGCCGCGATGCCGGCCGCCACACCTGCCACGATCGCCGCGCGTCCCACCGCCCGCAACACTTTCCCGGTACGCCGCAGCGCCGCCTTCAGCCGCACTCTGCGCTCCTCCGTCTCGGCGCGTTTTTGCGCTTCGGCCAGCAGCCGGTCGGCCTCCCGCGCGGCGGCGATTGCCCACATCCGCGCTTTCTTCGCGGCCTTCACCGCTGCCTTCTTGTAGCGCTCCGCGGTTGACGCCATGGCTTAATTCTCTCCGTTAAGGGTCGCCTATTGATATGCCGCCCGATGCCCAGTGTTTCGCTGCTCACCGATAGGCTGCGGCGATCCTCTCAAGCCTCGCCTGAATATCCGCTTCTGGCAACCAGCGTCCGTTGACCATCACGCCGGCCCGTTTGGCGATGTTTCCCACATCAGAGAGGGGATTACTCGTGAGCAGAATGAGATCTGCGCGCTCGCCGGGAGCCACGCTACCGAACTCCTGCTCCGCGCCGAAGTAGCGGGCCGGCTGACGCGTCGCGTCGATAAGGATCTGCTGCGCCGTGAGACCGGCCGCCGCCATGCTGCGCGCCTCCCGCGCAATCGAAAACCCGGGAACGCTGTAGAGTTGCGGCGAGTCGGTCCCCAGGGCAACGGGACACCCCGCGGCCTGCAGCGCCTTCAGAATCTTGCGGCGCAGCGCGAGGGTCACGAGCCGCTTGTCTTGCGGTGGAGCGTCTCTGCGCAGCTGGGCGAGCTGTTGCGCCCAGCTCGCGCGCCAAGCCGGCGGGACATAGCGAAGCTCCTCGCGGGCCGCGAGGGTGGTGGAGTCCTCCGTTCCGAGGAAGGTCTCCCAGAGCGCCAAGGTCGGCACGGTCCACGCCCGCGCCGCGCACGTCGCCGCGACCACTTTGCCGAGGCTGGCGTCGTCGGCCGAGTCCGGGCCGCCGATCGTCTCGACGTAGTTGTCCAGGTGCTCGATGGATGCCTGGCCGGATTCGAGTGCATGGTACACCCCGACGGCATCGGGCACGTGACCCGCGAAGCGCATGCCTAACCGTTTGGCGGTCGCGACGATCGTGTCGTACGTCTCCCGGCTCAACCCTTCGTGAATCTTCAGATGATCGAAGCCCGCGGCGTGCTGCTCTTCTACTATCCGGCGTCCTGCTTCCGGCGTCGGGGCGGAGTTGCCGGTCAGAGGGGGGCCCGGCACCCAGAGCCGCGGGCCGAGCAAATCGCCACGCGCGACGCGCGATTTCAGCTCGAGGTGGGGCAGCAGGCCCTGCATTCCTCGAACCGTCGTCACGCCGTTCGCTACATAAAGGAAGAGGACGTTTTCGGTCAGCTCGGGCCCGGCATTGGGGTTGGGCAGATGCCCATGCATCTCGGTGATGCCGGGCATCAGATACTTGCCACGCCCGTCGATCGTGACGGCGCCTGCCGGTGCCCGGACCTGGGCGGCCGGCCCCATCTGCGCGATGCGGGTGCCGCGCACGATCACAGTTTGATGATCGAGCACGCCGTCGCGGTTCATGGGGATGACGTGGACGTCCACGAACGCGGTGACGGGTTCCAAGGTTGGCTTTGGAAAGCCCATCCCCTGGAACATCAGCGCCACCACCGCGAGCCCTGTGCTCAGCATCACGCTGCGGATGGTTAGCAATATGCGCGCCAGTCGAGCGTGACTCCTCGCAGGGCCGACGTTCGTAGATTGGACCTATGGATGTCATTGCCGTAAAACTCGAGCGACTCAAACGCGAAGCCCGCAGCGAATGGAAGCGGACATGGCGCCTGCGGTTACGAGAAGCCACGCCATCGAATCCCGCTGAGTGGCGTGAACTCGCAGGCGCACTAGCCGTCGGCGTCCTCAAGGTCGCGCTGATTATCGGGCTGCCCTTTGCAGTGCTCGTGCGCGGCGCCGTGTTCATTTACCAGCACGGCCAGACGTCGGTGTGGCTCGCCATGCTGGTGGCGGCGTTCCTCTCCGCCGGCGTTGTTACCGCCTATGCAGTCTGGGTGGCTCGAAAAATCACCCGCAAAGGAGGGCGGGGAGGGCGGGGGGGACGCGCGCTCGTGATTCCGCTCGCAAAGTGGGTGGCGACGCCCCTCATCCTGTTCTACTGCAGCTATTCCTTACTCTATATCGCCAGCGTGAATGCCAAGTCCCAACC
>Ga0136846_1229018_pt1 | contig 31743 bp, 37 predicted proteins | sample HopSoiMetagenom2_FD_96841 | JGI IMG/M metagenome (GOLD analysis project Ga0136846, IMG submission 96841) | Grasslands soil microbial communities from Hopland, California, USA - 2 Assembly 2016 (version 4) | ecosystem: Environmental > Terrestrial > Soil > Grasslands | place: USA: Hopland...
GCAGGGCATGACGGCGGCACGGGCGCATCGCCCGTCTCCTCGATCAAGCACGCCGGCACGCCGTGGGAGCTCGGCCTTGCCGAGACGCAGCAGACGCTCGTGCTCAACCGCCTGCGCGGCCGCATCCGCGTGCAGGCCGACGGCCAGATGAAAACCGGCCGCGACGTCATCATTGGCGCGCTGCTGGGCGCCGACGAATTCGGCTTCGCCACCGCGCCGCTGGTGGTTGAAGGCTGCATCATGATGCGCAAGTGCCACCTCAACACCTGCCCTGTCGGCGTGGCCACGCAAGACCCGGTGCTGCGCCAGAAATTCAGTGGCAAGCCTGAGCACGTGGTGAACTACTTCTTCTTCGTCGCCGAAGAGGCACGCCAGCTCATGGCGCAGCTCGGTGTGCGCAAGTTTGACGACCTGATCGGCCGCGCCGACCTGCTCGACACGCAAAAAGGCATCGAGCACTGGAAGGCCAGCGGCCTCGACTTCGGCCGCCTGTTCTACCAGCCCAATGTGCCGGCCGACGTGCCGCGTATGCATGTGATGGAGCAGGACCACGCGCTCGGCAAGGCACTCGATGTGCGCCTGATCGAAAAATCGAAGGCCGCGATTGAAAAGGGCGAAAAAGTCCAGTTCATCGAAGTGGCGCGCAACGTCAACCGCACCGTCGGCGCCATGCTGTCGGGCGAGCTGACACGCCACCATCCACAGGGCCTGCCCGACGATACGCTGCGCATCCAGCTCGAAGGGACGGGTGGCCAATCTTTCGGCGCGTTCCTGGCCAAGGGCATCACGATGTACCTGATCGGCGACGCCAACGACTACACCGGCAAGGGCCTGTCGGGAGGCCGCATCGTCGTGCGCCCCAGCATCGACTTCCGCGGCGACGCGGTGAAGAACACCATCGTCGGCAACACCGTGCTGTACGGCGCGACCACAGGCGAAGCCTTCTTCAGCGGTGTGGCCGGCGAACGTTTTGCGGTGCGCCTCTCGGGCGCGACGGCGGTTGTTGAAGGCACGGGCGACCACGGCTGCGAATACATGACGGGTGGCACCGTCGCGGTGCTGGGCAAGACCGGCCGCAACTTCGCCGCCGGCATGAGCGGCGGCGTGGCTTACGTGTACGACGAAGACGGTTTGTTTGCCACGCGTTGCAACACCTCCATGGTGTCGATGGACCGCGTGGTCACCACGTCCGAGCAGCACACCCATGACAAGGCTGACTGGCATGCCGAACAGAGCGATGAGGAATTGCTCAAGCGCCTGTTGCAAGACCACAACCGTTGGACCGGTAGCAAGCGCGCGCGCGAGCTGCTCGACAACTGGAGCGAGTCACGCCTGAAGTTTGTGAAGGTCTTCCCGAACGAATACAAGAAGGCCCTGATCGAGCGCAAGGAACGCCGCCTGGAAGCCGCGACCGAAACCACCCGGGCCCAGGTCGCCACCAACCAGGAAGCGGTGGCGGCCAAATAGGCCGGCCGCATCTTCGCTCACTGCACGAATTGCTATTAAATTTATAGCTGCTAGTCCATACAACGATTGGGCTAGAGGCATAAAACGCTTAAAGAATTGCACAGGACTTCATCATGGGAAAAATCACCGGCTTCATGGAATACGAGCGCATCGAGGAGGGCTACAAGCCCGTGCCGGAGCGCCTGAAGAACTACAAGGAATTTGTCATCGGGCTGGACGACGCGCAGGCCAACAAGCAGGCCGCGCGCTGCATGGACTGCGGCACGCCGTTTTGCAACAGCGGCTGCCCGGTCAACAACATCATTCCGGACTTCAACGACATGGTGTTTCGCGCCGACTGGAAAAACGCCATCGACACGCTACACAGCACCAATAACTTCCCCGAGTTCACCGGCCGCATCTGCCCGGCGCCCTGCGAAGCTGCCTGCACGCTGAACGTGAATGACGACGCCGTCGGCATCAAGTCGATTGAGCACGCCATCATTGACCGCGCCTGGTCCGAGGGCTGGGTCAAGCCGGTCATGCCCAAGCACAAGACCGGCAAGAAGGTGGCCGTGGTCGGATCCGGCCCAGCCGGTATGGCCGCCGCGCAGCAGCTGGCGCGCGCCGGCCACGATGTCACGCTGTTTGAGAAGAACGACCGCATCGGCGGCCTGCTGCGCTACGGCATCCCTGACTTCAAGATGGAAAAAATCCACATCGACCGCCGCGTCGAGCAGATGAAGGCTGAAGGCGTGAACTTCCGCACCGGCGTGATGGTGGGCAGCGCCAAAGACCCGTTGGGCAAAGACTCCAAAGTCACCAACTGGGCGAAAGAAAGCATCACCCCCGAGCAATTGCAAAAAGACTTCGACGCCGTGGTTCTCACCGGCGGCGCCGAGCAGTCGCGTGACTTGCCCGTGCCCGGCCGCGACCTGGACGGCGTGCATTTCGCGATGGAGTTTTTGCCCCAGCAAAACAAGGTCAACGCCGGCGACAAGGTCAAGGGCCAACTGCGTGCCGACGGCAAACACGTCATTGTGATCGGCGGCGGCGATACCGGCTCCGACTGCGTGGGCACCAGCAACCGCCATGGCGCGGTCAGCGTCACCCAGTTTGAGTTGATGCCCCAGCCGCCCGAAGAAGAAAACCGCCCCATGACCTGGCCTTACTGGCCGATCAAGCTGCGTACCTCTTCCAGCCACGAAGAAGGCTGCGAGCGCGAATTCGCCATTTCCACGAAAGAGCTGATCGGCGAAAAAGGCAAAGTAACAGGCCTGAAAACCGTTCGCGTCGAGTGGAAAGACGGCAAGATGGTGGAAGTGCCCGGCTCGGAGCAGACCCTCAAAGCCGACCTCGTGCTGCTGGCCATGGGCTTTATTTCGCCGGTGGCGTCTGTGCTGGACGCGTTTGGCATCGAAAAAGACAACCGCGGCAACGCCAAGGCCCACACCGACTTCACTGGCGGCTACGCCACCAACGTGCCCAAGGTGTTTGCCGCCGGCGACATCCGCCGCGGCCAGAGCCTGGTGGTGTGGGCGATTCGTGAAGGCCGCCAGGCCGCGCGCGCGGTGGATGAGTTCCTGATGGGCTATAGCGACCTGCCTCGCTGAACGTTGCGCCCGGTCTTCGAAAATCGCTGCCTGTGCTATAAAAAAAGTAGCTGCCTGCCCAGGTGGTTACTGGGCTAGAGGCTGATTCAGCCAATGAATCGTCGCCGGACACGGCCCGGTGTGCTCAGGCGCGCCGTTGTCCCATCCCTGGTACAGATCGTCCGGTACTAGTACCCGGGAGGGGTTAAGCCAAAGCCCTTATCATTAGGGCATTCCCCTAGCCCCGCCGACACGACCGTTGGCTTTCCCTTTTCCCAATGGCCGACATCTCCACCTCATCGCTGGTTGAATTCAAGGATGTGACCTTTTCCTACCCGGGGTCCGCCGGCGACCGCGTCATCCTTGACCGGGTCACGCTGTCCGTTCCCCGCGGCAAGGTCACCGCGCTTATGGGTGCGTCCGGCGGCGGCAAAACCACCGTGCTGCGCCTCATCGGCGGCCAGCAAAAAGCCACCAGCGGCATGGTCTCATTTGACGGGCAGGACGTCGGAAAACTGGCACAGGCTGAGCTATACGCCGCCCGCCGCCGTATGGGCATGCTGTTTCAGTTTGGCGCGCTCTTTACCGATCTGAGCGTCTTCGACAACGTGGCCTTTCCGCTGCGCGAGCACACCGCGCTGCAGGCCAGCCTGATTCGCGACATCGTGCTCATGAAGCTCAACGCCGTGGGCCTGCGCGGTGCGCGCGACCTGATGCCCAGCGAAATCTCCGGCGGCATGGCCCGCCGCGTGGCACTGGCGCGGGCCATCGTGCTGGACCCTGAACTCATCATGTACGACGAGCCCTTTTCCGGGCTCGACCCGATCTCGCTCGGCACCGCCGCGCAACTGATACGCCAGCTCAACGACACCCTGGGCATCACCAGCATCGTCGTCTCGCACGACCTGGAAGAAACCTTCCGCATCGCCGACAAAGTCATCATCCTGGCCAACGGCGGCATCGCCGCCCAGGGAACGCCCGACGAGGTCAGGCGCTCGACCGACCCGCTGGTGCACCAGTTCGTCAATGCCGAGAGCGAAGGCCCCGTGAAATTCCATTACCCCGGACCCAGCGTGGAGGCCGATTTCGGCAAGGCCGCGGCTAAAAAGGGGGAGCACGCATGAGCCGCTACAACCCCGTCACCCTGATTTCCGACCTCGGTTTTGCCGTGCGCCGCCAGCTCGCGGAGCTGGGCTACGCCGCCCGGCTGATGTCGCGGCTGGTGGCCCTCACCGGCCCCGCGCTGGCCCGCTTTGGCCTGGTGCGCGACCAGATTTTCTTTTTGGGCAATTACTCGCTGGCCATCATTGCGGTGTCGGGCCTCTTTGTCGGCTTTGTGCTGGGCCTGCAGGGCTACTACACGCTGCAGCGCTACGGTTCGGCAGAGGCGCTGGGCCTGCTGGTGGCGCTCAGCCTGGTGCGCGAACTGGGGCCGGTGGTCACGGCGCTGCTGTTTGCCGGCCGCGCCGGCACGGCCCTGACGGCCGAAATCGGCTTGATGAAAGCCGGCGAACAGCTTTCAGCCATGGAAATGATGGCGGTGGACCCGGTGCGGCGCATCCTGGCGCCCCGCTTTTGGGGCGGCATCATCGCCATGCCCTTGCTGGCCGCCGTGTTCAGTGCCGTGGGCATCATCGGGGGCTGGCTGGTCGGCGTGGTCATGATCGGCATTGACGCAGGCTCTTTCTGGAGCCAGATGCAGTCCGGTGTGGACGTCTGGCGCGACGTGGGCAACGGCATCATCAAGAGTTTTGTCTTTGGCGTGACCGTCACCTTTGTGGCCTTGCACCAGGGTTTTGAGGCTCAGCCCACGCCCGAGGGTGTGTCGCGCGCCACCACGCGGACTGTGGTGGTGGCCTCGCTGGCCGTGCTGGGGCTCGACTTCCTGCTGACCGCGTCCATGTTCAGCCTCTGACCCGTCTTTTAAACCGCCCTAAAAAACATTTTTAATCCGCCCATGAGAAAATCCACCGTTCCAGTGTTCGCCTTGAATGGACGGTGCAGGGCAGCCCTCTCGGGCCACTGAAAGAAGAACCATGCAACGCTCCAAAAATGATCTCTGGGTTGGCCTGTTTGTCCTGATTGGGGGCGCGGCCATCCTGTTCCTGGCGCTGAAGTCTGCCAACCTTCTCTCACTGAATTTCGACAGTTCTTACAAGATCACGGCGAAGTTCGACAATATTGGCGGCCTGAAGCCGCGCGCCGCCGTAAAAAGCGCGGGTGTGGTGGTCGGACGGGTTGAAAATATCACTTTTGACGACAAGTCTTACCAGGCCAGCGTGAACCTGGCCATGGAAAGCCGATATGTCTTTCCCAAAGACAGCTCGCTGAAGATATTGACCAGCGGCTTGCTGGGTGAGCAATACATCGGCGTGGAAGCCGGTGGGGACGAGAAGAATTTTGCCGCGGGCGACGTGATTAAAAATACGCAGTCGGCCGTGGTGCTTGAGAATCTGATCAGCCAGTTTTTATACAGTAAAGCGGCGGACAGCAGTTCCGGATCAGGGTCTGCACCGCCACCAGCGACGACGCAAAAAAAATGACAAACAGCAAAACGATGAAAAAATCCAAGGGATGGGCAGGGGCAGTATTGGCAGTGGCGCTGCTGCAAGGGTGTGCCACCGGGCCCGGCGCTAACCCGTCCGACCCGCTGGAGCCGTTCAACCGGGCGATGTTCAGCTTCAACGAAGGCCTGGACCGCACCGTCCTCAAGCCGGTGGCCACGGCCTACCGCGACGTCACGCCCCAGCCTGTGCGTACCGGCGTCACCAGCTTTTTCGGCAATATCTCCGACGTTGTGGCTATCGTCAACAACCTGCTGCAAGGCAAGGGCGAAGCGGCTGCCGACAGCCTGGCCCGCGTGACCACCAATACCCTTTGGGGCCTGGGCGGTATTTTTGACGTCGCCACTGAAATGAAGATCCCGAAACATTCGGAAGACTTCGGCCAGACTCTGGGCGTTTGGGGCGTGGGCTCCGGCCCTTACCTCGTCCTGCCTTTGCTGGGCCCGTCTTCGGTGCGCGACACCGCCGGCCTGGTGGTGGATTACCAGCTGGACGCGGTCAGCCAGGCCAACAACGTTCGCGTCCGCAATTCCCTGACGACGCTGCGCGTCGTGAATGTGCGCGCCAACTTGCTGGGCGCCGGCGACGTGCTGGACCAGGCCGCACTGGACAAATACAGTTTCACGCGCGACATCTACCAGCAGCGCCGCAATAGCCTGATTGGCAATGCACCTGCTGAAAAAGAAGAACGCTTCGACTTGCCTGAAGGTGCGCAGCCCAAATCCGCCGCGCCCGCAGCCAAGTAAAAAGATGAAACAAGCTCAAACAGGGCCACATACGGCACTTGTTTGGCGCTGTTTCAACAATATTTACAAGACTGCCGCATAACTTCATCGCTCGCCCGGACACCATCCCGCAAAATCTCCCCGAACCGTGGGTTTTCAGAGGCAATCGCACTTCAATTCAGCTTGGTGCAGCGATCCTGACAGCCGCATGTTTCAAACCAGAAGGAATATCATGAAACGCAGAACGCTTGGCCATTTGTTGACCGCCACCCTCAGTTTGGCCCTGATGGGCGCAGCGCCCTTCGCCCGCGCCCAACAGGTCGAGGCACCTGACGCACTGATCAAACGCGTGTCGGCCGAAGTGCTGGACAACATCAAAACCGACAAGGCCGTCAAAGCCGGCGACCTCACCAAAGTGCTCGCACTGGTCGACAGCAAAATCATGCCCAACGTGAACTTCACGCGCATGACGGCTGCGGCTGTGGGCCGCAACTGGCGCCAGGCAACACCTGAGCAGCAGAAGAAACTGCAAGACGAATTCAAGATCCTGCTGATCCGCACCTACTCCGGCGCCTTGGCGCAGGTCAGTGACCAGAGTGTCAACGTCAAGCCGCTGCGCGCGGACCCGGCCGACACTGAGGTCGTGGTGCGCACCGAGGTCCTGGGCCGGGGCGATCCTGTCCAGCTCGACTACCGCATGGAAAAAACCCCCACCGGCTGGAAGATCTATGACCTGAATGTTCTGGGCGTCTGGCTGGTGGAAACCTACCGCACCCAGTTCGCCCAGGAAATCAGCGCCAAAGGCGTCGACGGCCTGATCGCGTCGCTGGTGCAGCGCAACCAGTCCAATACCGGCGCCGGCGCGGCTGCCGCCAAGAAGCCCTGAGCGGGCTTATCGCCAGTGCTGACACTTCCTCCTGTCCTCACGCATGCCGAGGCTGCCGGGTTCGCCCTTGGCCTCAAGCAGGCCGTGCTGTCCCAGGCGGCTGGCGTGGTGGCCGATGCGGGCGCGCTCAAGGAGTTTGACTCCTCCGCGCTGGCGGTGCTGCTGGAGTGCCGGCGTGAAGCGCTGGCCGCCGGCAAGACGTTTTCAGTCGCCGGCTTGCCGGCCCGGCTGCGCCAGTTGGCGGGCCTGTATGGCGTGGCGGAGCTCATTCCGGCCGCTTCTGCCCCGGCAGTCTGAGACCGCGGCTTCCAGCTGTCCCTTACCCGGGCCGGGCCAGCACAGGGCATTAGCCGCCGGGCCGGATAAAAACAGCATCCGCCCTTAAAATGGCGGGCTCATGCCAGCGATCTCATTCCAGTCCGTCTCCAAAACCTACTCTTCCACGCGAAATCAGACGGGACCGATCGTCAAGGCGCTTGACGATGTGAGTTTCGATATCCAGCAGGGCGAATTTTTTGGCCTGCTGGGCCCCAACGGCGCCGGCAAAACCTCTCTCATCAGCATCCTGGCCGGCCTGTCGCGCGCCAGCAGCGGCACCGTCAAGGTCCATGGCAGCGATGTATTGGCCGATTACGCCAGCGCCCGCCGAAAACTCGGCGTAGTCCCGCAAGAGCTGGTGTTTGACCCGTTTTTCTCCGTGCGTGAAGCGCTGCGCATCCAGTCCGGCTATTTCGGCATCAAGCACAACGACGACTGGATTGATGAATTGCTGGTCAGCCTGGGCCTGGCCGACAAGGCCAATGCCAACATGCGCCAGCTCTCGGGCGGCATGAAGCGCCGTGTGCTGGTCGCGCAAGCCCTGGTGCACAAGCCGCAGGTCATCGTGCTGGACGAGCCCACCGCCGGTGTCGATGTCGAGCTGCGCCAGACTTTGTGGCAGTTCATCGCCAAGCTCAACAAGCAGGGCAGCACGGTGCTGCTCACCACGCATTACCTCGAAGAAGCCGAAGCGCTGTGCAGCCGCATCGCCATGCTCAAGCAGGGAAGGGTGGTCGCCCTGGCGCAGACGTCCGAGCTGCTCAAGGCCGCGTCGTCCAATGTGTTGCGCTTCAAGATCGACAGTGAGCTGCCCGCGCACCTGGCCGCGCAGGCCCGTATCACCGGCCGCATCGTGCAATTCCCGGCGCACAACGCCAATGAGATCGAGCAATACCTTGCGGCCATTCGCGAGGCAGGCCTGGTCGCCGAAGACGTTGAAATCCGCAAGGCCGACCTGGAAGATGTTTTCCTGGATGTGATGAACAAGAAACCCGCCAATGAAGCCGTGGCCGTGGCAGTAGATCTCGAGAAAGTAGCGACATGACCGGCTGGCAAACATTGCTCTACAAAGAGACGCTGCGCTTCTGGAAGGTGGGTTTCCAGACCGTGGGCGCGCCGGTGCTCACCGCCGTGCTCTACATGCTGATCTTCGGCCATGTGCTGCAAGATCAAGTGAAGGTCTACGACCAGGTCAGCTATACCGCCTTCCTGGTGCCGGGCCTGGTGATGATGAGTGTGCTGCAAAACGCGTTCGCCAACAGCTCTTCGTCGCTGATCCAGAGCAAGATCATGGGCAGCCTGGTGTTTGTGCTGCTGACGCCGCTGTCGCACTGGCACTGGTTCTTCGCCTATGTGGGCTCGTCGGTGGCGCGTGGCCTGCTGGTGGGTACGGGCGTGTTTGCCGTCACCGTGTTTTTTGGCCAGCCTGCTTTTGTGGCGCCGCTGTGGATCGTGCTGTTTGCAGTGCTGGGCGCCGCCATGCTGGGTGCATTGGGCGTGATCGCCGGCCTGTGGTCTGAAAAGTTCGATCAGATGGCTGCCTTCCAGAACTTTGTCATCATGCCGATGACCTTCCTCAGCGGCGTGTTCTATTCGATCCACTCGCTGCCGCCTTTCTGGCAAAAGGTCAGTCACCTCAACCCGTTTTTCTACATGATCGACGGTTTCCGTTACGGATTTTTCGGCGTCAGCGATGTATCTCCCTGGCTGAGCCTGGGGATAGTTGCCACCGCCCTGTTGGTCGTGAGCGGCGTGGCCGTCAACATGCTGCGCACCGGCTACAAGATAAGACACTGAACGAAACACTCCAACATGACCAGCGAAGAACTCCAATCCATCATCGCCGCAGGCCTGCCGTGCGAGCACATCGAGCTGTCGGGCGACGGCCGGCACTGGTACGCCACCGTGGTGTCCAGCGCTTTTGAAGGCCTTCGCCTCATCCAGCGGCACCAGAAGGTCTACGCCACGCTGGGTGGCCGCATGCAGACCGACGAGGTGCATGCGCTGTCGATGAAAACCTATACGCCGGCCGAATGGGCCAACAACCCACAATAACAACAACGCACAACACGCGAACACGCGAACTGAAAAAACGACATGGACAAATTACTCATCAAGGGCGGCAAATCGCTGGCCGGCACGGTTGAAATCTCCGGCGCCAAAAACGCCGCGCTTCCGGAGCTGTGCGCTGCGCTGCTCACGGCCGACACGGTCACGCTGCAGAACGTGCCGCGCCTGCAGGATGTGTCCACCATGCTCAAGCTGATCCGCAACATGGGCGTGCAGGCCGATCGCACCGAGACGGCGCCCAGCACCGTGGTGATCAACGCCGGCCCATTGAGTTCGCCCGAGGCCCCCTACGAACTGGTCAAAACCATGCGCGCCTCCGTGCTGGCTCTGGGCCCGCTGCTGGCGCGCTTCGGCGAGGCCACAGTGTCACTGCCCGGCGGTTGCGCCATCGGTTCGCGCCCGGTTGACCAGCACATCAAGGGCCTGCAAGCCATGGGCGCCGAGATCGTGGTCGAGCACGGCTACATGATCGCCAAGCTGCCGGCCGGCCAGAAGCGCCTGAAGGGCGCCAGCATCACCACTGACATGGTGACGGTGACGGGCACTGAAAACTTCCTGATGGCCGCCAGCCTGGCCGAAGGCGAAACGATTCTGGAAAACGCCGCCCAAGAGCCCGAGATCGGCGACCTCGCTGAAATGCTCATCAAGATGGGCGCAAAGATCGAAGGCCACGGCACGCGCCGCATCCGCATCCAGGGTGTGGACCGCCTGCACGGCTGCACCCACCAGGTGGTGGCGGATCGCATTGAAACCGGCACCTTCTTGTGCGCGGTGGCGGCAGCCGGCGGCGATGTGGTCTTGAAGCACGGCCGCGCCGACCACCTCGACGCCGTGATCGACAAGTTGCGCGAGGCCGGTGCGACGGTGACAGCGAACGAGGGCTCGATTCGGATCCAGGCCAGCGGCCGCATGAAAGCTCAATCTTTCCGCACGACCGAGTACCCCGGCTTCCCGACGGACATGCAGGCCCAGTTCATGGCGCTGAACGCCATCGCGCAGGGTAGCAGCACGGTGACCGAGACGATCTTTGAAAACCGCTTTATGCACGTCAATGAGATGGTGCGCCTGGGCGCGAAGATCCAGATCGACGGCAAGATCGCCGTTATGGAAGGCGTTGAAAAACTGTCGGGCGCCACCGTGATGGCGACTGATTTGCGCGCCTCTGCCAGCCTGGTGATTGCCGGCCTGGTGGCTGAGGGCGAAACCCTGGTGGACCGCATCTACCACCTGGACCGCGGCTACGACCAGATGGAAGCAAAATTGCGCGGAATCGGCGCAGACATAGAGCGAGTCAAAGCATGATTACCTTAGCGCTGTCCAAAGGCCGCATCTTCGACGACATCCTGCCGCTGCTGCGAAGCGCCGGCATCGAGGTACTCGACGACCCGGAAAAGTCCCGCAAACTGATCCTGGACACCAACCAGCCTGGTTTGCGCGTGGTGCTGGTGCGCGCCACTGACGTGCCGACGTATGTGCAATACGGCGGCGCTGACTTGGGCGTGGTCGGCAAAGACACCTTGCTCGAATCCGGCAGCCAGGGCCTGTACCAGCCGCTGGACTTGCAGATCGCCAAATGCCGCATCAGCGTGGCGGTGCGCGAAGATTTTGACTACGCCGCCGCTGTGCGACAGGGCTCGCGCCTGAAGGTGGCCACCAAGTACGTGGCGATTGCCCGCGACTTCTTCGCCACCAAGGGCGTCCACGTCGATTTGATCAAGCTCTATGGCAGCATGGAGCTGGCGCCGCTCACCGGCCTGGCCGACGCGATCGTCGATTTGGTTTCCACCGGCAGCACGCTCAGGGCCAATCACCTGGTCGAGGTCGAGCGCATCATGGACATCAGCTCGCACCTGGTGGTGAACCAGACCGCGCTCAAGCTCAAACAGGAGCCGATCCGCAAGCTGATCGATGACCTCTCGGCCGCCATATCGCCATCTTCGTCAAAAGCCTGATGCTATGAAATTAATAGCTGCTCCTGCACGTCTATCAACGGCTACAGCCTCTTTTGATGCTGAATTCAAGGCGCGCCTGCATTGGTCCGCCGACACTGACGCGGCCATTGAGCAGCGTGTGGCCGACATCCTGGCGGATGTGCAGCAGCGTGGCGACGCGGCGGTGCTGGAATACACGGCGCGCTTTGACGGGCTGGATGTTGCGTCCATGGGGCAGCTTGAACTCACGCAGGCCGAGCTGAAAGCCGCGTTTGATACGATCCCCGCCGCCCAGCGCCATGCACTCGAAGCCGCCGCACGCCGCGTTCGCAGCTACCACGAGGCCCAGAAGAAGGCCAGCGGCGAAAGCTGGAGCTATCGCGACGAAGATGGGACCCTGCTGGGCCAGAAGGTTACGCCGCTCGACCGCGTCGGCATTTATGTGCCCGGCGGCAAAGCGGCTTATCCGTCATCGGTGTTGATGAATGCGATTCCTGCCCACGTGGCCGGTGTTGGCGAAATCATCATGGTCGTGCCCACGCCTAAAGGTGAAAAAAACGCCCTGGTGTTGGCTGCTGCCTACGTGGCCGGCGTGACCCGTGCCTTCACCATCGGCGGCGCGCAGGCCGTAGCCGCGCTGGCCTATGGCACGCAAACTGTGCCCAAGGTCGACAAAATCACCGGCCCTGGCAACGCCTACGTGGCCAGCGCCAAAAAGCGGGTCTTCGGCACGGTCGGTATCGACATGATCGCCGGCCCGTCTGAAATCCTGGTGCTGGCCGACGGCAGCACGCCCGCCGACTGGGTGGCCATGGATTTGTTCAGCCAGGCCGAGCACGACGAACTCGCGCAAAGCATCCTGCTGTGCCCCGACGCCGCATATATCGACGCCGTGCAGGCCGCCATCGACCGCCTGCTGCCCGAGATGCCGCGCGCCGAGATCATCGCCAAGTCCCTCACCGGCCGCGGCGCGCTGATCCACACCCGCAGCATGCAAGAGGCCTGCGAGATCAGCAACCGCATCGCACCCGAACACCTCGAAGTCTCCAGCCGCGACCCGCACAAGTGGGAGCCGCTGCTCAAACACGCCGGCGCCATCTTCCTGGGCGCCTACACCAGCGAATCGCTGGGCGACTATTGCGCCGGCCCCAACCACGTGCTGCCCACCAGCGGCACGGCGCGCTTCAGCTCGCCGCTGGGCGTCTACGACTTCCAGAAGCGCTCCAGCCTGATCGAAGTCAGCGAAGCCGGCGCCCAGGTGCTGGGCAAGATCGCTGCCGAGCTTGCTTATGGCGAAGGTTTGCAGGCACATGCGCGTGCGGCTGAGATGCGCTTGAAATGAGCTTTCCGTGGCGAGTTGCAGCCTGAGCCTATGGTGACGCTGATCGAGCGAATCCAGGTGGCTCTGGGGCTGGCCCGGACGCAGGTGTGGCAGCCTGGGCACTATTTCTCCAGCGGCGATGAGTACCAACGCTGGCTTGAAACCGGGATCTCCCGAATTCGGGACATGACCGATCTGCAGGAGTTGCGCTTGTTGCTGGGCCACCGCAACGGTTACTTGCGAGAAGCGGCATTGCGTCGAGTTAACGCCTTGCACGCAACGGCCTTATGGAGCGAGGTGTTCCAGCTTTGCAATGACTGGGTGGCACCAATCCGGGATCGCGCGAAACGAACGGCGCTTGGCTGGCTGCCTGACGCGAATATCCAAACCCTGCTGCAGCATCTGCCGGCGCTTGCCGACTTGCGCTCAAGGCGCCGTGAAGACCATGCCGCGTTGGTGGCGCAATTTGAGTCCTGGCTTGTTGAAGACAAAAATCTTGCCGCGTTGTTCGAAGCGGCCAGCGCCAGCGATTCGCGCAAGCTCTCCCGCTATTGTTTTGTGCTGCTGGAGCGATCAACCTTTCCTCGGGCCCGCTTGATCGAGCTGGGGCTGGCGAAGGCTGACGTGACCCTGCAGGGGCGGGCATTGCAGATGATTCGCAACCTGCCCGCCGGCGAGCAGGCCGGCTATGCGCAGTCGCTGCTGGCGAGCCCCCGGAACTACCTGCGTTGGTACGGGCTCGACATGCTGTGGTGCGTTGACCCTGCCAAGGTTCGCGAAGTCGCGATGAGCCATCTCTTGTCGCCTTATGCCGCATTGCGCGACAAGGCCTTCAAGCTGTCTGGCCTGTCGCGGGAAGCCTTGCTGGCCTTGGCCGGGCAGCGCCTGCGGTCACCAGGTGCCAGTTCCAGCGATATCCGTATCGGCCTGCACTTGCTTGGGTCAAGCGGCAAAAAGGACTATGCGGAGTTGGTGCATTCGATTTTCCTTAAACACCCGGCCCCGACAGTGCGGGGCGCAGCCTTGCTTGCGCTGGCGCGGCTGTCGCCCGACGATGCCAGGCCGCTGCTATTGCCCGCCGTAGTAAGCGAATCCTCCGCCGTGGGCCGCGCTGCCATGCTCGCCGCGCTGACCCTCGAGTTGAAGCCGTCACAGGCCCAGTGGCGGGAATTGGCGGCACAGGCCACCTCGGACGCGGTCGCGCAACGCCTCCACCGCTGGGCACGGTCACTTGGCAAGTGGTTGGAACTGGCTTTGCTGCTGGAAATTGCCAGCAAGCATTCCCGGCATAGCCGGTTTTGCTTCGCTGGCATCCACCGTTGGATGGCAGCGTTCAACAATTCCTGGCAAACCCTGGATCCAGCGCACCGGGAGTGGATTGATTCAAACCTTCCCCGCGCGGAAGAAATCGGTCTAGACATGAAAACGCTGAAATTCTTTCTGAATTAGTAGATATCTAAGCACGAACTTCGTGTGGCACGAATTTCGTGTAAACTTCAGCCCATGAAGAACGTCACCATCACCGTGGACGACGCCGCTCTCGAATGGGTGCGGGTGGAGGCGGCCAAGCGCAATACCAGCGTGTCGCGCCTGGTGGGCGAGATGCTGACCGAAAAGATGCAGCGCACTGATGCTTATCAGCGCGCCATGCACGACTGGCAAAACAAGGCGCGGCTTTGGGTGTCTGACGGGCAACCCTATCCCACCCGTATCGACCTTGACGAGCGCGGCGCATGAGCACCGCCACCACCACGACCGGCGTGTTTGTCGACGCCGACATCCTGATCTACAGCGAAGACGGTGCTGACCCCACCAAGCAACAGGCGGCGCTGGCCTGGCTGACGGTGCTGTGGCAGCGCGGCATGGGCCGTATCAGCACCCAGGTGCTCAATGAGTTCTACCTGCTGGCCACCCGCAAGATCAACCCGCCCATGCCCGCAGGCGATGCCCGTGCCGAGGTGCGCCGTTATGAGCTCTGGCAGCCCTGGCAAACCGACCACGCCACCGTCGAATCCGCCTGGGCGGTGGAAAGCCGTTATGGCCTGCATTACCGCGACAGCCTGGTGGTGGCCGCAGCCCAGCACCTGGGCTGCCGTTATCTGCTGAGCGAAGACCTGGCGCATGAACAGCACTACGGCGGCGTCCAGGTGATCAACCCCTTTAAAACCGGCATCGAATTGCTGGAGCAAGCCCCATGACCGAATCTTCTACTTCGCTAGACCCGAAATTCAGGCAATTGATCCGCCAGGACGTCCAGTCCATGCACGCCTACGCCATCCAGGACTCGGCCGGCATGGTCAAGCTCGACGCGATGGAAAACCCGCACCGCCTGCCGGCCGAACTGCAGGCCAAGCTGGGCGAGCGGCTGGGCGCGGTGGCGCTTAACCGCTACCCCGACGGCAGGGTCAACGACCTGCGCCGCGCGCTGGCCGCCCACGCGGGCATGCCCGAGGGTTTTGACATCATGCTGGGCAATGGCTCGGACGAGCTGATTTCGCTGCTGGCGATGGCTTGCGATGTGGAAGGCGGCTCCATCCTCGCGCCGCTGCCGGGCTTTGTCATGTACGCCATGAGCGCGCAGTTGCAGGGCCTGAAATTCATCGGCGTGCCGTTGACGGCCGACTTTGAGCTGGATGAGGCCGCCATGCTGGCCGCGATCAAAGAGAACCAGCCTTCGATTATTTACCTGGCCTACCCGAACAATCCCACGGCCAATCTGTGGGACGACGCGGTGATCGAAAAGATCATCGAGGCGGCGCCTGGCCTGGTCGTCATGGACGAGGCCTACCAGCCGTTTTCCAGCAAAAGTTATATCAACCGCATTGCCAAACACAAGCACGTGCTGCTGATGCGCACCATGAGCAAGTTCGGCCTGGCCGGCGTGCGCCTGGGCTACATGATGGGCCCCAAAGCCCTGATCGCCGAGGTCGACAAGGTGCGCCCGCCTTACAACATCAGCGTTCTCAATTACGAGTGCGCGCTGTTTGCGCTGGCCTACCAGGACGTGTTCGCCGCCCAGGCGAAAGATATCCTGGCCCAGCGCACGCGGATCTTTGACGCATTGCAGGCCTTGCCGACGGTAAAAGCCTGGAAAAGCGACGCCAACATGATCCTGGTGCGCGTGCCCGATGCCGCCAAAACCTTTGAGGGCATGCGCTCGCGCAAGGTCCTCATCAAAAACGTTTCTAAAATGCATCCATTGCTGGCCAATTGTTTGCGCCTGACGGTCGGCACCGCGGACGAGAACACGCAAATGCTGGCGGCGCTTAAAGAATCCCTATGACCACCCCCACACTTGCTCCTTCCGCACCGAGAACCGCCGAGGTTTCGCGCAATACCGCCGAAACCCAGATCACCGTCAAGCTCAACCTGGACGGCACCGGCCAGGCTAACCTGTCCACCGGCATTGGCTTTTTTGACCACATGCTCGACCAGATCGCCCGCCACGGGCTGATCGACCTGGACATCCAGGCCAAAGGCGATTTGCACATCGACGGCCACCACACGGTGGAAGACGTGGGCATCACGTTCGGCCAGGCAGTGGCCAAGGCGGTGGGCGACAAAAAAGGCCTGCGCCGCTACGGCCACGCCTATGTGCCGCTCGATGAAGCGCTGTCGCGTGTGGTGGTTGATTTTTCGGGGCGCCCGGGGCTGGAAATGCATGTGCCCTTCAAGAGCGGCATGATCGGCACCTTCGACAGCCAGCTCGCCTACGAATTTTTCCAGGGCTTCGTCAACCACGCCTTCGTCACGCTGCACATCGACAACCTCAAGGGCGAAAACGCCCACCACCAGGCTGAAACGGTGTTCAAGGCGTTTGCTCGCGCGCTGCGCATGGCGCTGGAGATCGATCCGCGGTCTGCCGGTGTGATTCCTTCGACCAAGGGCTCGCTGTAAATATATTCAATGCCTTTTAGGGCTGCAGCCCAATACGGGCATGGCCGAGCAGCTATTAAATTTGTAGCAAAAAGACTTTCTTCATTTTTCAAACCTGATGGCAAAACCCAAAACTGTCGCCGTGGTCGACTACGGCATGGGCAACCTGCACTCCGTGTCGCAGGCTGTCCGCCATGTGGCTTCGGGCAGCGGCTTTGAGGTCATGGTCACCTCCAAAGCCGAAGACGTGATGAACGCCGAGCGCATCGTGCTGCCCGGCCAGGGCGCGATTGCCGACTGCATGCGCGAGCTGGCCGACTCCGGCATGCTCGAATCGGTGCTGCACGCCGCGGCGCACAAGCCGCTTTTCGGTGTCTGCGTCGGCATGCAGATGCTGCTCACCCACAGCGATGAGGGCGTGCCCGGTGACGGCGGCGTCGGAACAAAAGGCCTGGACCTGATCCCCGGCGAGGTCATCAAGTTCGAGCTGGCCGGCCAGCTACAACCCGACGGCAGCCGCTACAAGGTGCCGCAGATGGGCTGGAACCAGGTTCACCAAAATGGGGCTGGCAGCGCCAAAGCCCACCCGGTGTGGGCCGGCGTGCCCGATGGCTCGTACTTTTACTTCGTGCACAGCTTTTACGCCCAGCCGTCGGATGCGCACCACATCGCGGGCGAGGCCGACTACGGCGCGCGCTTTACCGCGGCGATTGCACGCGATAATATTTTTGCGACCCAGTTCCACCCCGAGAAAAGCGCCGACCAGGGGCTAGCCCTGTACCGCAACTTCCTGCACTGGAACCCTTAGCCACCCGCCGCCGGCTTGGGTCAGACCCGGTACCGGGACGCCGGACTTTTTGTTACCCTGACCATCCCGAATTCTTTTTACCCGTCTTTTTTACCGCCACATGCTACTTATCCCCGCGATTGACCTGAAAGACGGTCACTGCGTCCGCCTCAAACAGGGCGACATGGATCAATCCACCATCTTCAGCGAAGACCCGGCCGCCATGGCGCGCAGCTGGGTCGACAAGGGCGCGCGCCGCCTGCACCTGGTGGACCTGAACGGCGCCTTCGCGGGCAAGCCCAAGAACGAGGCGGCCATCAAGCAGATCCTGGCCGAAGTCGGCAGTGAAATCGACGTGCAGCTGGGCGGCGGCATCCGCGACCTCGACACCATCGAGCGCTACCTGGACGCCGGCCTGCGCTACGTCATCATCGGGACGGCAGCCGTCAAGAACCCCGGCTTTCTGCAGGACGCCTGCACCGCCTTCGGCGGCCACATCATCGTCGGCCTGGACGCGAAAGACGGCAAAGTCGCCACCGACGGCTGGAGCAAGATGACCGGCCACGAAGTCATCGACCTGGGCAAAAAATTCCAGGACTACGGCGTCGAATCCATCATCTACACCGACATCGGCCGCGACGGCATGCTGACCGGCATCAACATCGACGCCACCGTCAAGCTGGCCCAGGCCTTGACGATTCCCGTGATTGCCTCCGGCGGCCTTTCGAACATGGCTGATATCGAGAAGCTGTGCGAAGTCGAGGAAGAGGGCGTTGAAGGCGTGATCTGCGGACGTTCGATTTACAGCGGTGACCTGGATTTTGAGAAGGCGCAAGCTCGGGCTGACGAGCTGAATGGATAAGAAAGATCAGAAGAAAGACTTGGGACCTTCGTGGCCCTATCTTTTAGGTCTGTTCTGGCTAATTGCCTGGTTTGGTGTCCTGATTCACTACGCCAACCTACCTCCCGGTGAATACCTTGGCTTTTTCGCCTGGCTTATCCTTTTTCTTCCGATCGCTGCGATCGCAGCTTTCTTCTTTTACTGACCATGCTCGCCAAACGAATCATTCCCTGCCTTGATGTCACCGGCGGCCGCGTCGTGAAGGGCGTCAACTTCACCCAGCTGCGCGACGCAGGCGACCCGGTGGAAATCGCCGCGCGTTACAACGAGCAGGGCGCCGACGAGCTGACCTTCCTCGACATCACCGCCACCAGCGATGGTCGCGACCTGATCCTGCCCATCATTGAAGCCGTGGCGTCGCAGGTGTTCATTCCATTGACCGTCGGCGGCGGTGTCCGCACTGTTGAGGACGTGCGCCGCCTGCTCAACTCGGGCGCCGACAAGACCAGCTTCAACTCCGCCGCCATCGCCAACCCGCAGGTGATCGCCGACGCGTCCGCCAAATACGGCTCGCAGTGCATCGTGGTGGCGATCGACGCCAAGCGCCGCAGCGCTGAAGACGAAAAGCGCCTGACGCCTGCCGGCGAACCGGTCGGCCCGGGCTGGGACGTCTACAGCCACGGCGGCCGCAAAAACACCGGCCTGGACGCCGTGGCCTGGGCCACCGACATGGCGCGGCGCGGCGCCGGCGAAATCCTGCTGACCAGCATGGACCGCGATGGCACCAAGTCGGGCTTTGACTTGGCGCTGACCCGCGCGGTGAGCGACGCCATCAGCGTGCCGGTGATCGCCTCGGGCGGCGTCGGTAACCTGGAACATCTGGCTGACGGCATACAGAACGGCGGCGCCGATGCGGTGCTGGCTGCCAGCATTTTTCACTATGGCGAGTACACGGTGCAGCAAGCCAAGCAGCACATGGCTTCACGTGGCATCCCTGTTCGGCTATAGATTTTCTTAAGCCTTTTCGGCGCTTTGCCCAATAAATACATGGGCAAGCAGCTCCTGATTCGATAGCAAACCAGATCGGCCAACGACTGGCCTCTGGGCGAGTCCGCAACAGCGAACCGGGCGCATGCAGGGTTTGCATGGCTTGTAATACCGGCGCTCAACGCAATCTTGGACAATACACACCATGAACTGGTTAGATGAAGTCAGCTGGGACGACAAGGGCCTGATCCCTGTCATTGCACAAGAAGCCTCCAGCGGCGATGTGCTGATGTTCGCCTGGATGAACCGCGAGGCGCTGCAAAAAACCGCCGAGCTTGGCCAGGCGGTGTATTTCAGCCGCTCGCGCGGGCGCCTCTGGCACAAGGGCGAAGAGTCCGGCCACCAGCAAACGGTGCATGAAATCCGGCTGGACTGCGACAACGACGTCATCCTGCTCAAGGTGACGCAACTCGGCCACACCCCGGGCATCGCCTGCCACACGGGCCGGCACAGCTGCTTTTTCAGTGTGTATAAAGACGGCCAGTGGGTGGTAACCGAGCCCGTCCTGAAAGACCCGGCCGCCATGTATAAAAAAACATCAACAGACTCCGGCAAACATGACCACGAATGACTCCCTCCAGCGCCTGGCGCAGATCATTGAAAGCCGCAAGGCGGCCAACGGCGGCGACCCGGAAACCAGCTATGTGGCGCGCCTGCTGCACAAAGGCTCCGACGCCTTCCTGAAAAAAATCGGCGAAGAAGCTACCGAAACGGTGATGGCCGCCAAGGACATCGACCACGGCGGCCCCACGGCAGAGCTCAAGGGCAAACTGGTCGGTGAAGTGGCCGACCTGTGGTTTCACAGCCTGATCGCGCTGGCGCACTACGGCCTCAGCCCCGCCGACGTAATTGCCGAGCTGGAGCGCCGCGAAGGCACCAGCGGCATCGAGGAAAAGGCCCTGCGCAAGGCGCAGCACCGCGACGCCGCGGAAAAGTCTTGAACCGCTTTCAATTAACGTGATCCCGAGAGGAAGCTGACCTGATGGAAACCGACCTGGCTGAATTCGAAGGCAAGAACCCCAACGACCGCACCGTGATGCATGTGCTCTACGCCCTGCATACTCTGGCCTGGTTCAGCGGCGGCGTGTTCGCGGTGATCGCCGTGATCATCAACTACATCCGCCGCGCCGACGAATCCGACGCGCTATACATCGACCACCACAACTACATGATCCGCACCTTCTGGTGGACGCTGGCCTGGCTGGTGCTGCTGTCGCCGCTGTGGCTGCTGTTCTTCTTCCCGGGCGCCATTGCCTATACCGTGGTCTGGTTCTGGTATCTGTACCGCTGCATCCGCGGGTGGATGCGATTCAACAGCCATCGCCCGACTTAAACCACTTTCGAGTTGACCCCGCCATGAGCCACTCAGACAACTGCATCTTCTGCAAGATCGCCGCCGGCGCCATCCCCAGCCGCAAGGTGTATGAAGACGACGAATTTTTCGCCTTCCACGACATCAACCCCTGGGCGCCGGTGCATTTCCTGATCATCCCCAAGGAGCACATCCCGTCGATGGCGCAGGTGGGTGCTGAGCATGCCGCGATGCTGGGCCGTCTGATGGCGCTGGCCCCGAAGCTGGCGATGGAGCAGGGCTGCAACCCATACCCCGAAGGCGGCTACCGCATCGTGACCAACACGGGGGCGGAAGGCGGGCAGGAAGTGCATCATCTGCATTTCCATGTGATCGGCGGCCCCAGGCCATGGCTGAAAGGCTGAGAGCGTTACAAAGCCCAACGGAACCCCGGCGCCCGCAGCCACACTAACCCGGTAGGGCAATGTGTGTAATCAGCCTCCTGACAGGCCGGGCCTTTAGAATCAAGGCAGTTGCGTGCAAACCGGCAATCTCGCAAGTTTTTGGCATTTACCTGCACTGACACATCTCAATTCCAGACTAGGAGTAAATCATGGGTGGACTTTCCATTTGGCACTGGCTGATCGTGCTGTTGATCGTGGTGATGGTTTTCGGCACCAAAAAGCTGAAAAATATGGGCAGCGACCTGGGCGGCGCCGTCAAGGGTTTTAAAGACGGCATGAAGGACGGCGGACAGCCGCCCGCCGACGTGCCTGTGCCGCCTGCCAGCGTGACGAACGCGCAGGCTGCCGACAAGACGACGATCGACGTCGAAGCCAAGCAAAAGTCCTGATCCGGCCTGACATTCAGTGATTGATCTCGGCATCTCCAAAATGGCGCTGATAGGCGCGGTCGCGCTGATCGTGATCGGCCCGGAGAAGCTGCCGCGCGTGGCGCGCACTGTCGGCACCTTGCTCGGCAAAGCCCAGCGCTATGTGGCCGACGTCAAAAACGAAGTCAACCGCTCCATGGAGCTGGACGAGCTCAAGAAGATGAAGGAAACCGTCGAGGGCGCTGCCCGCGACGTGGAGAACTCCATCCAGACCAATGCCAGCGATTTTGAAAAATCCTGGGCTGAGGCCACGGGCGATTCGTCTTCTTCTTCTTCCAGCCTTCCCGGCATGGAAATCTTTCCCGAATACAAGCACCCGAAAAAGAAGTGGCGCCTCAAGCAGGGCGCGACACCCCAGTGGTACAAGGCCCGTTCGGGCGTGCGCACCCGGGCGCAGTCCGGCGCAGCCCGTGTGGCGCGGTTCCGTCCTCCGGGCCGCCCGCTTTGAACTGCTCCGCTGACTCTTACCGCCAGGCGCGCATACCGGCGCAACCCACACAGCGCACACCTTCTTTCCCATGAGCGATCCCAACACCGACAAGCCCGACGAACTCGCGGGCACCGAGCAGCCCTTTGTGCAGCACCTGATGGAGCTGCGCGACCGGATGATCAGGGCCGTGATCGCCATCGGCATCGCCGCCGTCGTACTGGCGATATTCCCGGGCCCGGGCGCGCTTTACGACATCCTGGCCGCGCCGCTGGTCGCCGCGCTGCCCAAGGGCGCCACGCTGATCGCCACCAATGTGATCTCGCCCTTCGTGGTGCCGATCAAGATCCTGTTCATGGCCGCCTTCATGATCGCCCTGCCGGTGGTGCTTTACCAGGTGTGGGCGTTTGTGGCGCCCGGCCTGTATTCACACGAGAAAAAGCTCGTCATGCCGCTGGTGATCTCCAGCACGCTGCTGTTTTTTGTGGGCGTGGCTTTTTGCTATTTCGTCGTGTTTGGCCAGGTGTTTCATTTCATCCAGAGCTTTGCGCCCAAGTCCATCACCGCCGCGCCTGACATCGAGGAGTACCTCAACTTCGTGCTCGGCATGTTCCTGGCGTTCGGGCTGGCCTTTGAGGTGCCGATCGCCGTGATTTTGCTGGTGCGCATGGGTGTGATCACCGTGGCCCAGCTGCGTGAATACCGCGGTTACTTCTGGGTGGCCGCGGCCGTCGGCACCGCGCTGGTGACACCGCCCGATGCGGGCTCGATGATCATGCTTCTTGGCGTGGTCGGCGGCCTCTATGAGGTCGGCATCATCGCCGCGCAGGTGTTCGTCAAGCAGACCAAAAAGCCTGAAGACGACACCGAGGCCGAAGCGGCCAAGTCCTGAGGCGCAAGGGCCGAGCCCGCTGAAGCCGGGCACCCGGTTCATTTCTTAAGAGAAATCGGACTCCAGCCCAATGAGTACATGCGCTGGCAGCTATTAAATCAATAGCAACCTTCGCGCAAGGCCTGGCGCGTTACGGCTGAAAACCGGCTAGCGCTGCTGCTGCACCTTGGGCCGCTGGCGCTTGCCCGGTGTGACCGCGATCTCGCTTTCCTTGTCTTGGCGCAGCACCGTCAGCGGCGCCGGCGTGCCGGGCTTGAGGGCCGCCACGGCCGTCAGCAACTGGCTCACATTGCGCACCCCTTTGCCGTCGACCGCCGTGATCACGTCGCCGGGCCGGATGCCGGCCTGCGCGGCCGGGCCGTTTTGCAGCACGCCGGTGATGATGACGCCGCCGTCTTTGGCCGCTGCCGGTTTCAGGCCGAAGGTCTCGGCCAGCTCGGGGTTCAGGTCCTGCGGCTCTACGCCTATCCAGCCGCGCGTCACCTGGCCGTCTTTCACGATGCCTTCGAGCACCTGCTTGGCGGTCGACACCGGGATGGCAAAGCCGATGCCCATGGAGCCGCCCGAGCGCGAATAGATCGCGGTGTTGATGCCCATCAGGTGGCCGTTCACGTCGACCAGGGCACCGCCCGAGTTGCCGGGGTTGATGGCCGCGTCGGTCTGGATGAAGTTCTCAAAGGTGTTGATGCCCAGCTGGTTGCGCCCCAGCGCGCTCACGATGCCGCCGGTCACGGTCTGGCCCACGCCGAAGGGGTTGCCGATAGCCATCACCGGGTCGCCCACCTGCAGCGCGTCGGAATTGCCCAGCACGATGACGGGCAGCTTGTCCAGGTCGATCTTGAGGATGGCGAGGTCGGTGTCCGGGTCGGTGCCGATGACCTGCGCCTTGGCCTTGCGCGTGTCGTTGAGGATGACCTCGATTTCGTCGGCGCCTTCGACCACATGGTTGTTGGTCAGGATATAGCCGCTGGTGCTGATGATCACGCCGCTGCCCAGGCCGCCCTGCGGCTCATTGGGACTCTGGTCGCCGAAGAAGAACTTGAACCAGGGGTCTTCAGCGTGCGGGTTTCTGGCTGCGGCCTTGCTGGTGTTGATGCTGACGACCGCCGCGGAAGCGACCTTGGCGGCCGAGGCAAAACCCGCGCCCGCACCGGCGCTGCGCGGTGCATTGCCGGCCGGCGCTTCGATCACGGACACGCCGGGCATGTTGCCGCGGTCCAGCCACTGGGGCTTGAGGGTCGCCACCACGAAATACGCCGCCAGCAGGACGGTGACAGTTTGCGAAAAAAGAAGCCAGGTGCGTTTCATGAAGCGATGGGCGATGGGCGAAAGGTTAAGCGTGGCGGTCAGGGACAAAAATGCGCTTGCCGGGGTCGGGCGCAGGGCTTGGCAGGAGCCGCACCCGGAGGGAAGTTTATCCCTTCGGGGTTTGCCCTCGCTGTAAGGAAGAACGCCGCCTGGCCCGCTACCATGTTCTAGCTGCCCAAAAAAGCAGCGGCCGCGGGCCCGGACGGAACGCCCAGCCCCTCGGCCAACCACTACAACCGGAGGAGATTCATGCATCAATATTCACGGCGGGCCTGGCTCGCGCGCGGCGCGGCCGCCATGGCGGGATCGGCGGGGCTGGCGGTGCCGGTTCTGGCGGCGCCCACTACAACGACATTTCCGGCCAGCCTTGTGGCGCAGGGCAGCGCGTTGCAGCTTAACGGCGCCGGCACGCGCTTCAAGGCCATCTTCAAGGTCTATGACATGGCGCTGTACACCAGCCGCAAGGTCACGTCTGCCGACGAAGCCATGAAGCTGGGCACGCCCATACGCCTGGCCTTTGTGGCGCTGCGGGAGGTCTCGGGCACGGAGCTCGGCCGGCTCTTCCTGCGCGGCATGGCTGACAACGCCAGCCGCGACGCCGTCAGCCGCCATTCGGTGTCCAGCAACCGCCTGATCGACATCTTTTCAGGCCGCAGCAAGCTGATGCCGGGGGATTCATTTGCGATGGAGTTCGTGCCGGGCAAAGGCACCAGCTTTTTCATCGCCGAGCAGCCCCAGGGGGCGCCGGTCGGCGATGCGGAGTTCTTTCGCATGGTGCTGGGCATCTGGCTGGGGTCCGTTCCGGCCGACTTCATGCTCAAGGATGCCTTGCTGGGTATCGAAAAGAACTGAGCGGCCTGAGACAATCGCGGCATGAGTACCTCACGCCACGACCTGCTTGCCGCCTTTGACCGCCTGCTGCAACCGGAACGTTTCAAGGACTATGGCCCCAACGGCCTGCAGGTCGAGGGCAAGCCGGAGGTCGGCAAGATCGTCTCCGGCGTCACCGCCAGCCGGGCGCTGATCGAAGCGGCCATCGCGGCGCAAGCCGACGCGATTTTTGTGCACCACGGCCTGTTCTGGCGCGGGCAGGACGGCCGCGTGACGGGCTGGATGAAGCAGCGCCTGGCGCTGTTGCTGGCGCACGATATCAACCTCTATGCCTACCACCTGCCGCTGGACGCGCACCCTGAGCTCGGCAACAACGCGCAGCTGGGTGCGCAACTGGGCCTGGCGGCGGTGCGGCGCTTTGGCGAGCAGGACCTGGGGTTCATCGGCGGGCGTGCCGATAGTGGTCAGTTCGCCAACGCCGCAGCGCTGGCCGCCCATGTGAGTCAAGTGCTCAATAGGTCTGTAGTCCAGGCAGGACCTGGGGATTCAGCTATCAAAAACATAGCGTGGTGCACCGGCGGCGCGCAGGGCTACTTTGAGGCGGCGATCGCGGCCGGCGCCGACGCCTTCATCACCGGGGAAATCTCCGAGCCCCAGGCGCACTACGCGCGCGAGATGGGCGTCGCCTTCATCGCCTGCGGGCATCACGCCTCAGAGCGCTATGGTGCGCCAGCCGTGGCCGCGCATGTCGCGGCGCAACTGGGCCTGGTCCACGAATTCATTGATATTGACAACCCGGCCTGAGGAGCTGGCCGGGAAGCAGGGCGCCGGCTTCAGGCTGGCTTGTGGCGGGGCCGGCCGGCCCGTGGGAGCTTGGCGCCGGCTTTCGCCCGGGGCGATCCCGTGGACGCGCCTGAAGACGCTCCGGGCTTAGCCGCCTTGCGCAATGCGCGCCAGCTGGAGCCCAGCTCGGCGTGCTCCACCGGCACGGCGGCGTGGGTTTCCGGGTCAAGCAGCGCCGCGCGGGACCGCATGCCGCGCGCCGCTTCGGCCACAGACTGGGCTTCGTGCAGCAACTGGTCCACGTCCTTGTCGGCCGCCGACAGGTGAACAATGCCGACGGCGATGTCGGGCGTGATGCGGATGCGGCCGCTGATGGAAGGCAGCTCCATGGGCCGGCGCAGGCTGGACGCCACGCGCAGGCCCAGGGTGCGTATCCAGCGCGGCGAATGCATGGTTTCCAGCAGCACCACAAAGCAGCGGTCATAGTAGCGCCCGACCGGGTTGACGGCGCCGGTATGGCGCTGCATGCGCTGCGCTAGCCGGATGTAGAGGTCGTTCAGGCCGGCCTGCCCGATTTGCGGCAGCAGGCGTTCGGGCTCGAACACCATGACCGCCATCAGGGCGCCGTCGCGGCGGGTGCGCTGGCGCCGGCGCTGCGCCCAGATGATTTTCTGCACCATCGCCACGCCGTTGTAGAGCTGGGTGATCGGGTCGCGCTGCGAAACGTCGCCCTGCTTGAGCTGCCGGGTTTGCCGGTTGCGCAGCCAGAGCATCCCGGCCGTGGTAACCAGGCTGAGCAAGGCCGCCATCATCACGGCGGCCTGCAGGGCGAGCGGCGGCCGGCTGCTGTTGAGGGCCAGGCTGTACAGGCCGATCTGGGCGGGCAGTGTGAACAGGCATCCGGCAGCCAGGCCCCAGGCGAGTTTGTCGCCCAGCTGCGTGGCGCGCACCGACAGCCAGATCACTACCGACAGGTTGGCGATGGCCAGCGCGCCAGCCACCGGCAGCCGCCATGCCGGCGACAGCAACAGGCACAGAGGCCCGCCGGCGAGGCACAGCAGGGTGACGGCGAGCAGGCTGGTCTTCATCAGGCGGTCGCGTTGATGGGCCGAAAGCCATTTGCTGGCGCCGAAGCTGCCCACGGCGGCGCACAGCGGCCCGCAAAGTATCTGGGCCATGCCCAGCGGCTCTTTGAGCCCGGGCCAGAGGGCGGCGGGCAACCCGCAGAGCAGCATCACGACCAGCCAGCACAGGGCCAGGTAAGCCAATGTTTGCGATGCGGCGCGGGTGCGGCTGTAGAGGGTGTCGGCCAGGGCCAGCAAAACGATCAGGCCAATCGCGCCTGCGCCGGCGCTCCACAGCATCATTTCGGAGCTGGACAGCAGGGGGTGCAGGGCTGCGTCCATGGCGCTTCAGGGGCTTGTGCAGTCGCAGGCGAGCCGCGGCCGTGGGGTTTGCGCCAAAATAGCCCAGGAATGCATCTGCTTGAACTCCCTCTGTCTGTTTTACGGCTCCCGGCATGTCGGCGCCGGCAGGCCTTCCCTTTTTTGGCGATTATGGGCTGTCTGGCCATGAATTGCACCCGATACGGACAAGATGCGCGCTCTCATGAATAAACCCTTGCTCATCACCATGGGCGATGCGGCCGGCATAGGCCCCGAAATCGTCGCCAAAGCCTTCCGCGACGCACCCGCCGACATGGCCGGTTGCGCCGTTGTGGGCGATATAGCCACGCTGCGGCGCGCTGCGGCGCTGGTGGCGTCCCCGCTGGCCTTGCCTGTGGCGCAGCTGGACAACTTGGCCGACCTGGCGGGCGTACCGCCGCGCTGCCTCCCTGTGCTACAAAAATGTGAGCTGCCAACCCTTATCCCCTATGGGCTGGTGAGCGATTTGGCTGGGCAAGCTGCAGCCGACTGCATCGCCTGGGCGGCCCGCAGCGTGCTGGCCGGCGAGGCGGCCGCGCTGGTCACCGCGCCCATCCACAAGGAGGCCCTGGCCGCCGCCGGGGGCTGGGCCGCAGGGTTTCCGGGCCACACCGAAATGCTGCAGGCCGAGGCCGCCGCCTTTTTGGGCAAGCCGGTGGGCGAGGTGCCGGTGCGCATGATGCTGGCCAACGACGAACTCAGAACCGTGTTGGTGAGCATTCACATGTCGCTCAGGCGAGCAATTGATGCCGTCACTTTTGACAACGTGCTGCAGACTTTGCGCATCACGCACGGCGCGGTCGGCGCCAGCCTGGGACACGCGCCCCGCATCGGGGTGGCGGGACTCAACCCGCACGCCGGCGAGGGCGGGCTCTTCGGCAGCGAAGAGCAGGCCATCATCGCGCCGGCCATCGCGGCCGCGCAGGCCGAAGGCCTGGATGTGAGCGGCCCCTTCGCGCCCGACACGGTTTTCATGCGGGCGCGCCAGGCGGCTGGCAAGCCGGGCGAGTTTGATGTGGTGGTGGCGATGTACCACGACCAGGGGCTGATTCCGGTCAAATACCTGGGGGTGGAGCAGGGCGTGAATGTGACGCTGGGACTGCCGCTGGTGCGCACCAGCCCGGACCACGGAACCGCATTTGACATCGCGGGGCGCGGGGTAGCTGATGCGGCCAGCCTGTTGGCGGCGGTGCGCATGGCGCGGCGGCTTGTTGCTGCCTGAAAATTCTAGCGAAATCGGGCTCCAGCCCAATAGCCGCTTGGCCAAGTAGCTATTAAATCAATAGCAATCGACGTGCGTTAGCAAGCGGGGGCCGCGATCTGGCTTTGCCAGGCGCAAGGCGCCCGTCCCCCTGAGGGGGAAGGCGCGAAGCGACTCAGGGGGTTAGCTCTTCTTGAGGCTGTCCCGGATCTCACGCAACAGCACGATGTCTTCGGGCGTCGCGGCAGGTGCGGGGGCGGCCTCGTGATGGCGCTTGAGGCGGTTGATCTGCTTGACCATCAGGAAAATGATGAAGGCCAGGATGATGAAGTTGACCGTGACAGTCAGGAAGTGGCCATAAGCGAACACCGGCACGCCCGCCTTGCGCAGCGCATCCAGCGACATGTCGGTGCCCGCCGGCACATTGCCCAGCAACACGTACATGCTGGAGAAATCCAGCTTTCCGAAGACGAGCCCCACCACCGGCATGATCAGGTCACTCACCACCGCGTCGACGATCTTTCCGAAAGCCGCGCCGATGATGACACCCACCGCCAGATCGATCACGTTGCCCTTGACGGCAAATTCCTTGAATTCCTGCATCATTCCCATGATTGCTCCTCTGTTTGGTTCTGGTTGGTTCTGGTTGATGAGTGTTGTGTTTGTGCTGGCATGCTGCTGTTGCGTCAACGCCGCCATGTCCGGGCGCCGCACAATTTCAGAAAATCATTATCGGCGCTGGCCCCGATTGTAAAAACGCCCGCGCGGCTTTGCTTGAAACAAAGTATGTGCAGATCGGGTGGTGCTTAAAAAAGAGGCGCTCACGCCCTCGCCGGGCAGGCGTGGACCAGCCGAAGCCCGGCCCTTGCCTTGAAAAACGACATCGCGCTCCGCTACAATTGCGGGTTGACCCCACTAAGCCTATTTCAAGCCAGTTCTTGAAGGACTCTCATGACCCAAGCAAGCGAAGCAAGCGTGAACGGTGTGCCCCCTGGTGCATCCGTCGATAAAGATAAAAGAAACTGGCTCGTCACCACCTGCGTCGTTGGCGGCGCAGGCGTTGCAGCCACCGCTGTTCCCTTTGTCAGCACGTTCCAGCCCTCCGAAAAAGCCAAGGCCGCCGGCGCCGCCGTCGAAGTCGACATTTCGGGCGTCAAGCCCGGTGAAAAAATCACCGTCGAATGGCGCGGCAAGCCCGTCTGGATCGTCAAGCGCACCCCCGCGCAGCTCGCCGAGCTGCCCAAGATCGATCCCTTGCTGGCCGACCCCAAGTCCGAGCGCAAGCCCGACGAGCTGACCCCTGAATACGCCCGCAACGAAAACCGCTCCATCAAGCCCGAAACGCTGGTGGTAGTCGGTATCTGCTCGCACCTGGGCTGCTCGCCTTCCGACAAATTCCAGCCCGGCGCGCAGCCGTCGCTGCCCGACGACTGGGCCGGCGGCTTCCTCTGCCCCTGCCACGGCTCGACCTTCGACATGGCCGGCCGCGTCTACAAGAACAAGCCTGCACCGGACAACCTCGAAGTGCCGCCCCATATGTACCTGTCAGACACCCGTTTGCTGATCGGTGAAGACAAAAAGGCCTGAAGGCCGCTTCAACCCAGCCCCTTCAAAAGACCTTGTAGCCAGCGCCTGACGCTTGCCAAAGAACCCCACCGAACCAGGATCAGTTATGGCTGAATTCAAAGAAATTTCCCCCGATGCCCCGATCGCCGTCAAGGCGATGAACTGGATCGACAACCGTTTCCCCGCCAGCAAGCTCTACAAAGAGCACATGAGCGAGTACTACGCACCGAAGAACTTCAACTTCTGGTACATCTTCGGCTCGCTCGCCATGCTGGTGCTCGTCATCCAGATCGTGACCGGCATTTTCCTGACGATGAATTACAAGCCCGACGCCGCATTGGCCTTCGGCTCTGTTGAATACATCATGCGCGACGTGCCTTGGGGCTGGCTGATCCGCTACATGCACTCCACGGGCGCGTCGGCTTTCTTCGTGGTGGTTTACCTGCACATGTTCCGCGGCCTGCTCTACGGCAGCTACCGCAAGCCGCGCGAGCTGGTCTGGATTTTCGGCTGCGCGATTTTCCTGTGCCTGATGGCCGAGGCCTTCATGGGCTACCTGCTGCCATGGGGCCAGATGAGCTACTGGGGCGCCCAGGTGATCGTCAACCTGTTTGCCGCGATTCCTTTCATCGGCCCCGACCTGGCGCTGCTGATCCGTGGCGACTACGTGGTGGGCGACGCCACGCTGAACCGTTTCTTCGCGTTCCACGTGATCGCCGTGCCGCTGGTGCTGCTGGGCCTGGTGGCTGCGCACATCATCGCGCTGCATGAAGTGGGCTCGAACAACCCCGACGGCGTTGAAATCAAGGGCCCGAATGCGCCCAAGGATGCCGCAGGCCACCCGGTGGACGGCATTCCTTTCCACCCTTACTACACGGTGCACGACATTTTCGGCGTGAGCATGTTCCTGATGATCTTCTCGGCGATCATCTTCTTCGCACCCGAGTTCGGCGGCTACTTCCTCGAGTACAACAACTTCATCCCGGCCGACCCGCTCAAGACCCCGGCGCATATCGCCCCGGTCTGGTACTTCACGCCTTACTACTCGATGCTGCGCGCCATCACCGGTGAAATGGCCGGTGCATTGGGCATCATCGCCATCGTCGCCGCAGTGCTTGCCGCCCGCAAACTCTCCGGCATTTTCAAGCCGGCAGTGCTGGTCATCGCCATCGGCGCGGCTTTGCTGCTGGGCTTGCTGCCTTCCATCGCCAACTGGATCGGCCTGATCGCGCCTTCCGCCGGCACTGGCATCGCCCACGGCCTGGATGCGCTGGCCAAACCGCTGGCCGGCGTGCCTTTCCTGGGTGAGCTCTGGGGCATGATGATCAAGGGCATTGACGCCAAGTTCTGGGGCGTGGTGGTGATGGGCGGTGCGGTCATCATCCTGTTCTTCCTGCCCTGGCTGGACCACAGCCCGGTCAAGTCCATCCGTTACCGCCCTGACTGGCACAAATACATGTACGGCATTTTTGTCGTCAACTTCCTGGTGCTCGGCTATCTGGGCGTTCAGCCCCCGTCGGCGATTGGCGAGCGTGTTTCCCAGCTCGGCACCCTGTTCTATTTTGGTTTCTTCCTTTTGATGCCGTGGTGGAGCCAGATGGGCACGTTCAAGCCCGTGCCGGACCGCGTCGTCTTCCACGCGCATTGATCGCCATGAACAAACACACCCTCATGAAGCGCCTGCTTGCCAGCATCGTCGTGGCGCTCTCGTTCTGCGGCGCGGC
>Ga0136846_1238520_pt1 | contig 31720 bp, 30 predicted proteins | sample HopSoiMetagenom2_FD_96841 | JGI IMG/M metagenome (GOLD analysis project Ga0136846, IMG submission 96841) | Grasslands soil microbial communities from Hopland, California, USA - 2 Assembly 2016 (version 4) | ecosystem: Environmental > Terrestrial > Soil > Grasslands | place: USA: Hopland...
CTTTGAACACTGGGACCAACTCATCGCCTTCATGCTCGATGGCCTCACTCCAGCTCCCAAGAAACCACGCACAGGGTGATTTTCAAAATGAGAATTGCTGGCCCTGCAGCGCCTTCTCCACGTTCGCCCGCGTCAACGTTGGTGCGAACGCCTCCATGAATGCGTACACATAGCCGCGCAGCCAAGTCCCGCGCCGCACCGCCAGCCGCGTGAGATTCACTTCGAACAGCGACCCCGCGTCCAGCGCGCGCAAGGTCCGGTCGCGTTCCGCATCGAACGCGATCGACGCCACGATTCCGACCCCCATCCCCAGCTCGACATAGGTCTTGATCACGTCCGCGTCCATCGCCGTCAGCACCACGCTCGGCTTCAGGCCCTCGCGCTCAAACGCCTCGTCGATGTGCGTGCGGCCGGTGTATCCCGCGTCGTAGGTGATGATCGGAAACCGTGCGAGCTGCTGCAGTGTCAATGGGCCGTTCTGCTTGAACAGCTCATGCCCCGGAGGAGCCACCACACTGTGGGTCCAGCGGTAGCACGGCAGTGCGACCAATTGCTCGTAGTGAGCGAGCGCCTCGGTCGCGACACCGATGTCGGCCTCGCCTGAAATCAGCATCTCCGCGACCTGCTTGGGCGAGCCCTGATGCAGGTTCAAGGTGACCTGCGGATAGAGCTGGCGAAAGTCACGCACGACCGCAGGCAATGCATAGCGAGCCTGTGAGTGCGTCGCCGCGATGGACAGCCGGCCGCTCATCTGAGCACTGAACTCGGCCCCGGCGCGCCTCAGGTTGTCGGCGTCCAGCAAGAGGCGCTCGACGATGGGCAGCACGGTCTCGCCAGGCGGGGTCAAGCCCGTCAGGCGCTTGCCTGCCCGCACGAAGATTTCGATTCCCAGCTCGTCTTCCAGCTCGCGGATCTGACGGCTGATGCCGGGTTGCGAGGTATGCAGCACGGACGCCACCTCGGTGAGGTTGAAGCCGCACCGCACGGTTTCGCGCACGGAGCGCAATTGCTGGAAATTCATTGGGAGCCCGAGGTGCTTCGCTTGCGCGAATTTCGCATAAAAAGGGCTCGAATTCTGCGGAAAACGATGAAGCAGGGCAAGGATGGTTTGGTTTGATCGATAGGCAGCCGACGCATAACTGGCGGGACTCCCGCTGCGCATCGACGTCGACGACGCTTACGACACCAACTGCTTGCGCGCCCGATGCAGCCTCACGAAGAGGTTCTCTTCGCTGATCGCAAGCGTCTGGCACACGGCTTCGGTCGACTGGTCCTGGATCGCGCGCAGGTGCATCACATCGCGCAGACCCGCCGGCAACTGGTCGATGCGCTCCAGGGTGCGTGCGAGGAACTCTCGCTGTTCTGCGACTTCATCCGGCCGGGCGTGCGGGCATTCGATGGAAGCGACGCCGGCGTCCGGTCCATCATCGTCGGACATGGCGTCAAGGCTGTCGCAGGACGCACGCTGGCGCACCAGGTCGACAATCTTGTTCTTGAGCACGGCGGTCAGCCACGAGCGCACTGCGGCGCGTCCGGCGAAGGTCGCGCGGCCGGTCATCACCGCCTCGAACACGTCGTGCACCACATCCTCGGCCAGCATCGGATCGTGCAGCTTGCGCTGGGCGAAGCGCACGAGGTAGGCGCGGTGTGCGACCAAGTCGCTCCACGACAGGGCGCCGAGGGGGTTGTTCTCAATCAGCGCGGGGTGAAATGCGCTCTTCAAGGCGGTGGTGGCGCTGGCGTTCATCTCTAGGCTCCTGGTCTGCGATGAGTGAACTTTGGTCGCGCCACCTCGCACGCTCATCGCCGAACATCACAGGAAGATCACATTTGCGTAAGAAGCCGTCACCCGGCACGACAATCCCTGCATGCCCTCCACCATCCTCGTCGCCGAAGACCAGGTTGACATCCGCGACCTGATCGTCATGAACCTGCGCAATGCAGGCTATGAGGTTTCGGCCGTGGCCGACGGACTCGCGGCGCTGAACAGCCAGAACGAACAGGCCAGCGACCTGCTCATCCTCGACTTGATGATGCCGGGCATGGATGGGTTGGAGGTCTGCAAATCGCTGCGGGCGCGGGGGCGGAGCACGCCGATCCTCATGCTCACGGCCAAGTCGACTGAACTCGATCGTGTGCTGGGGCTGGAGCTCGGGGCCGACGACTACCTCACCAAGCCGTTCTCGCTCGCGGAACTGCTGGCGCGGGTGAAGGCGCTGCTGCGGCGTGCCGACTTGCTGCGCGCCGCGCAAGCCAACGCCGCAGCGCAGCCAAACACCCTTCGCAATGGCGACCTCGAGATTCTGCCGACCAAGCGGCAGGTTCGTTACCGCAGCGAGCTGCTGGACTTCACTGCGCTGGAGTTCGACCTGCTGCTGTACTTCGCCCAGCATCCAGGCCATGTGTTCTCGCGCGGGCAGTTGCTCAATGCCGTGTGGGGCTACACGCATGACGGCTATGAACACACGGTGACGACGCACATCAATCGGCTGCGGGCCAAGCTGGAGGCCGATCCGATGCGGCCCGAGCTGATCCTCACTGTGCGGGGCGCGGGGTACAAGATGCGGGAGGCGCCGAGGTGACGAATGGCGCGTCGAAGCGCGAACGGCATTCGCAGGCGCAACCCTGTGCATGCAGGCTGACCCTTCGACAGGACGGGGTACGCCTCCCGGCATCTCGTCGTCCCCACCCGTTTGCACCGTGACCGTCCGCTTCAAGATCGCCCTCACCATCCTCATCACCGGCGCCCTCACCGCGCTTGGCGTGATCGCGACCGTCCTCTTCGCTTTCCAGCGCTTCGAGCACGAAACCACGTACTACCGGGCCAACGCCTTCCTCGGCCGCGTCGTTGCCATGTACGACAACATGTTCGAGATGCACGAGCGGCATCCCGACGAATTCACCGGCTTTCTGCGCAACCTCGTGCTCTTCGAGCCGGACACGCAGCTCTACCTGCTGGATGCGCAAGGCACGGTGCTCTCTTTCACCGGCGAGGCGAAGCTGCCGCCCGGCTTCAAGGTCGATTTGCAGCCGGTGCGAAAGGCCGTGGGCGACCCGGCGATGCCCTACGTGATGGGCGACGACCCAGAACGCATGGACGCCAACGCCGTCATCGCCGCCAAGGTGGTGCGCCGCCCGGTGATCCGCAACGATGACGGGCCCGCCGGCTACCTCTACCTCGTTGCCCACCAGCGCACCTTGCCCGAAGGCCGATGGCAGGTGGTGGGCAGCAGCTTCGCCAAGCCCGCGATCGCGGCCATCGTTGGCGTGGTGGTGCTGTCGACCTTGCTCGCATGGTGGGTCATCGCGACCGTGACGAAGCCCCTGCGGCAGTTGAGCGACGCCGTGGCGGCGGTGTCGCGCGAAGGCCTGGATGGCGGCGCCACCGATCCCGGCATGGTGTCCTTGCCAAGTGCCCAGGCGGGCGACGAATTCGGCCAGCTCGCAGCGGGCTTTCGGGCCATGCTTGCCACCTTGCGCAAGCAGTGGGAAGCGCTTCGGCGTCTCGATCATTTCCGCCGCGAAGGCGTGAGCAACCTGTCGCACGACCTGCGCTCGCCGCTCACGGCAACGGCGGCATGCCTGGAAACGCTGGAGACCCGCTGGGCCCTCGAGCCGGCGCGCGAGGACGACCGGCGACTTGTGGAAATGGCGCTTCGCAACACCAACAACGCCGCCCGCCTCGTGCAGTCGCTGGGCGACCTGGCGCAACTCGACGAACCCGAGTTCAAGCTGCAGGCTGAAGTGCTGGACGCGGGCGAGTTGCTCGACGACATCGCGGTGCGATTCGGCGAACGCGCCGCCCAGCGGGGCGTGACGATCACAGCCGGACACGATGCACACGGCGAATCGCCCTTCGCCGCGCTCGACATCGAGCTTTTCGAGCGAGCGGTCGCCAACCTGGTTGACAACGCCCTCAAGTTCAGCCGCCAGGGCGACCGCATCGAACTCTCGGCGCGCGTGCAAAACGACCGTGTCTTGATCAGCGTCGCGGACACCGGTCCCGGCATACCCGCGTCCGACGTACCGCATCTGTTCGACCGCTTCTACCAAAGCCGCCAGAGCGTCGCCCCCGCCACAGGTGAAGGCGGCAAGGGCCTGGGCCTCGCCATCGTCAGGCGGATCGCCGAACTGCATGGCGGCGACGTGGTCGTCACGAGCGAATTGGGCGCAGGAACCAAAGTGGCGATTACTTTGCCACGCGCCCTGTGAAAGATCGAAGACAGACTGTTGCGGCCTGGCCGCGGCGCAGGGAAACCCCTGATTTCATCGCCAACCATCCGCGCCTAAAGTGCGATTTCTCGCGGCGAGCACCTGCTTGTGCCCGCGCATGGGCGGGGTTTGAGGAGACAAAATGACGCGGCCGGGGCGCAAGCCTACGCGCGCGAATGACGGCAGGGCTTTTGGCCGATGTCAGAATGAAAGGGCGCTGGATTTCCAGCGCCCTTTTTCATCGGGCCCCCGCAGGAATCGGTCCTGCTCATGTGTCCCCTGATGCTCGACCTTTTCACCGTCACCCTTGCTCTTTGCCGGGTTCATCGATGCGATCGTAGGCGGTGGCGGCCTGATCCTCGTCCCCGCTCTCTTCAGCGTGCTGCTCGGACACGCTCGAAATACTCTCAGCCTCTCATGTCGGGTTCCAGGGTGAAAAGGCGTCATTTGGCCGCAAAACCCGAACTGTGCCGCTTTGCGCAGTCAGTTCGTTGCACCTTCATTCCCCGTGCAGTCGTAGCATTGGATTTGAGTTCCTGCGCCCAGAAAGCCGACCATGCCCGTCGATCCCCAACTCCGTTCGTTGAACATCGATATCCCGGCCCAGCCTGATTCGCTGGTGAAGCTGTCGCTGCTGCTCGCAGACGAAGAAGTGAACATGCAGGCGCTGAGTTCGCTGGTGGAATCCGACATGGCGCTGGCCGCCGCGGTGTTGAAGGCTGTCAACTCATCGCTCTACGGTTTGTCGGGGCGCGTGCAGAGCGTGCAGCAGGCCATCACCTTCCTCGGCACTCGCGAGGTCGCGGCGGTGACCTTCGAGATGGGGCTGAAGGCCGTCTTTCCGGCAGCGCCGGAACTCGAGCCGCTGTGGGAACGTGCGGGCGTTCGGGGTTTGTTGATGGGCCGCATTGGCAACGTCTTGAACGTCGATCCATGGGCTGCACACTCTGCCGGACTGTTCGAAGAGTGCGGCAAAGCTGTTCTGTTCCGCCATTCGCCCGAGCGATATCGCCCGATGCTCAAGTCGTCGAAGGACGATGAGGAACTCCTGTTCCTCGAACACCAGGAATTCGGCGTCAGCCACGACGCGCTCGGCGCGGCACTCTGCGAAAGCTGGGGCCTCGCGCCCGCAGCGGTGCACAGCGTTCGCTATCACGTCACAGTCAACACCACCCGTGAGTTGCCGACACAGGTGCAACGCCGCGCCATCTGTGCGATCTCGGCCTTGGCCAACTCGCTGATGGTCGACCCCGAAACACTCGACGACGTCGCCCGAGCGGTGGCGCCACAGGCCGATCTTGACGTCTCGCTCGTCATGAGCGGCACGCGACGGGTGAAGGAGCAGATCGAGGCTGCCATTGCGCGCAACGCTGGCTGAAAGCCTGTGCGCACAACAGAATGTCACGCTCAAGCACCCGCCGTATCGAAACCGCGGAGTTCTCCGGGATGCCCCGATCCGGGACAATGGACGCATGACTCCCCCAACCAAGGCCCGCTTGCCGAGCTTCTCACTGGATGAATTTCGGGGGGCACTGGGCATGTTTGCTACCGGCGTGACCGTGGTAACCGGTCGCGATGCCAATGGCAAGCGCATCGGGCTCACCGCCAATTCCTTCAATTCCGTGTCGCTCAGCCCGCCGCTCGTGTTGTGGAGCCTGGCGCGCGTGGCCGGGTCGATGCCGGCGTTCTCGCGCGGGTCGCACTACGCGATCAACATCCTTGCGGCTGACCAGCGTGAACTTGCGGAGCGATTCGCGAGTAAGTCGGTCGACCGCTTCGCTGGCCTCGTACTGCGCGAAGGCAGCGGCGGCGCCCCGATCATCGAAGGCGCGGCCGCGGTCTTCGAATGCTTCAACCGCAGCCGCTACGAAGAAGGCGACCACGTCATCTTCGTCGGCGAAGTCGAGCGCTGCGAGCAGCGCGAAGGTGCCCAGCCGCTCATCTTCCACGGCGGGCGTTACTACACGGAACTGCCGCTGTAGCTTGTCAAATGTTCCCTGGCGCGCTTGCTTCGTCAATGTCGACGTACTGCCAGCACTGACGCCCGTAGAGTGGACGACGGTAGCCGATGAGCCAAGGCTGCGACAGGTCGGTGAGGTGCACGTTGTACTTGTGCGGAGCAAGTGCGGTCACGATGTTGAGCGCCTCGCGCAGCAGGGCAAGGCGCTGCGGTCCGTCGGGAAGAATCTGAATCTGTTCATACGCTTCGTCGAAGCGGGAAGCGACGCAGCCATGCTTACGTTCCGTGTCGTCCACATACGGTTGTGCGTCGTAGCGTGCTGCGGCATTTGCCATGACACATTCTGACGTTTTTGGTAACAAAGATTCACGTTCCGGTCACGCTTCGGTACTGAAGGGCCAGGAGACGGACACAGTTTGTCTCTCGGGAGGCACACACAACGTTGTCACGATGCAAACTTCGCTGGCACGGAAGCTGCGCTTGTGATGGCAAAGGCATCGACAGCAGTTGTCGAGGCACATCACACAGGATGTCGTTGAATGTTGCTGATAAAACGTCTGCGCCATAGCGCGGCTCCCCGCCAGGCTCGCCGTGCCGCGCCGTCCTGTCGCGGTGGTGCGTCTTCCCTCCTGCGACTGGCTCAGCCGGCCGCTCCTCGCTTCCCTTCGAGCCTGGACATCGAGAGCTGGATCAGCCGCGCGGCCAACGCGCTGCGCCTGCCCGAGATGCCCAATTTCGCACACAGCGAATTCACTGCTGGCTGAACCCGGAGTCGACCATGCTTCTCGCCTTTCTTTCACGCGCGCCCTCGGTCCTGTCGCGTGCATCGAGTGACCCGGTCCGTCGCATTGCGCCGGCCAACCTTGCGCCGACCGTGGGTCGCTCGTACCAAGTCCTCCAATCGAGAAGCGCGCCCGCGCAGCTCAGCCTGTTTCTGCGCCCCGGCGCATACGACGTCAAGTGAACGACTTGCTGTTCACTTGACGTCCAGGGGAGCGGGCAACCCGGGGTAGGAGAGAGCGAGTCCCCGGCTCCCTGTCCCGCTCCCCTTTTTTTTTAAGCTCAAACCTCAGAAACTTCCGGCGCCGGGGTCAGAAGCCTGAGTTCCAACTGTCGCGACGGGTTCAGCGAGCCGGTTCAGCGAACACCTCGGCCATCTGCCGAGTGCTACTTAAATAGTCACCCACTTGCAGCGCACCAAGGGCTCCGGGATGGGGCATGTCGGCGGGTGAACTCACAAGGTCCTGATGAGCTTTCCAGCGGCGAAGCCCGTTCCCGCGACTGCTCCCGCGGTCAATAGTGCACCGATTGCCTTGGACAGCGCGCCTTCCTCGCCCTTGTACGACGCCGCAATGGCTCGCAGTTTCGATGCAACAAAGGGCATGCCGCTCAGATCGAAGCACGTGACTTCGATCGACAGAACTCGTCCTGCTGCTTTGGACGCTCGTTTGATGGCGGAGATTCTGCCGACACCTTGCAGGCTGATGTAGCGGCCTTCGCAAGTCTTTGCGATTTGGATTTCCTCATCCGAAGGCATCAGCTTGTTGAGCATGTCCTGGGACACGACGTCGGCAATCTCACCTTTGCGAAGGGCGTTAGCCACAATCTCACTGCGCCTTTCCAGCTTGCGCTGGGCCGGACCGAATGCAATGGGGTGCAGTAATTGAATGTCGTCCGTGAAGGTGCGAACCACGGTCGGGTTCTGCATCGCACGCAGCGCCATCCTCGTCACCTTTGACGTAAGCACCATGCGCTGTTCTCGGGCACTGATCGAGATGGCCAGCAGGTTCGGCACCTTGTCCAGGTAGTGGTCGACCAGGCTGAAGCTGCCGGGAACCGTGACCTTCGTGCCGTGAGTCGGCTTCGAATCCAACTCCGTGGTTTTGACAGCTGGAGCTGGCAGTCGGCTCGGTGGAGGGAATGCAGTGGGCGATCCGATGGCCGTTCGAGACGGCAGCAACAGACGCAATCCGGCATCCGCGCTCCCGCGCGAAGCAGACTCAGCCGCCGCAATCGGGCTGACGCTCGCAGCAACGCCAGCGGTCGCGAGAGACGGATATCGGGGGTGTGTAACAGCGATGGATGGCAGCATGAACATAGTCTGCATGAGCATCTGTCAGTTTTTGGTGCCCGGGGCGAAGTCAGCGACGGAAAGACGAAAGTGACGCATGCGCACCGTGACGTGCCGCGGGCTCAAGGCCCTGCTGCTGTGCGCCTGTCCTCGGCATAGAGGATTCTTCGCTTGCTTATCCATGACCTTCTCGCAGGGTGGCAGGCGAAGGCCCGCGCGACTCCTGTCGAGGGAGATGTTTGTCGTCAGGCGCATCACAAGCCGATGATGTAATGCACCTTGCTCGTATCCGCCCCCTCGCCGTGTCCTCATCTCCTTCCAGCACAACCGATTCTCCGTGGTTCGCGCCACGCCGAGCGCTGACGCTACTCGCGCTGTGGCTGCTCGCCACTCTTGGACTGCGTCCGCTTCTTCTGCCCGACGAAGGCCGATATGCCAATGTTGCGCGCGACATGCTGCAAGGCGACGGACTCACCCCCTTGCTCAACGGTCTGCCCTTCTTCCACAAGCCGCCCTTGATGTACTGGCTCGACATGGCCGCGATGTCGGCGCTCGGGGTCAACCAGTTCACCGCGCGCATCGGGCCTTTCGTCGGGGCCTGGGTGATGGGCGCGGCGATTTTCCTGGCAGTGCGGCGCTGGCACGGCGCACGTGCGGCGGCCATGACGCTCATGGTGCTCGCGACCACGCCCTTCTTCTTTGTAGCCGGGCAATACGCCAATCTCGACATGCTTGTGGGCGGCATGTTGACGGCCACTGTCCTGGCCTTCGTGCGCGCGGCTGAAGTCGAGAGGCCGAGCTTGCAATGGATCGTGATCGCATGGGCCTTCACGGCCTTGTCGGTGCTCGCCAAGGGCTTGATCGGCATCGTGCTGCCGGCGATCGTGGTCGGACCGTGGCTGCTCGCGCAAGGTCGTTGGCGCACGGTGCTGCGGCTTCTGAATCCCGTGGGCATCGTCGTCTTTGCAGTTGTCGCGCTGCCTTGGTTCGTGCTGATGCAGCAGCGCTACCCGGGCTTCTTCGACTACTTCATCGTCGAGCAGCACTTTCGCCGCTTCGTGCAGACCAACTTCAACAACGCGCATCCCGGCTGGTTCTACGTGGTCCTGTTGCCCGCCCTGACCTTGCCGTGGAGCCTGTGGCTGCCACTTGCGCTTCGCGATGCGTGGCGCGAGCGCGCGGGGCCGCAGCGCTGGCAGTTCGCACTGTATGCATGGTGGATCGTCTCGATCGTGGGCTTCTTCTCGCTGCCGAGTTCGAAGCTCGTCGGCTATGTGCTTCCGGCGATCGCGCCATGGTGCCTGCTTCTGTCGCTCGCTGCGGCGTGCCTCGATCGGTGGTGGCGGTTGACTGTCGCTGTTGGCGTGGCCGCGTGCCTGGTTCCGGTGATCTACCTCGCTGTCAAGCCACCCCACTCGGCCAAGCCCGGGGCTGCCTTTCTGGCCGAGCACATCACGCCGGGCGATGACATCGTCTTCATCGACGAGGTGTTCTACGACTTGAGCTTTTATATGAATCTCCACCAGCCGCTGATCGTCGTGGCCGATTGGGCGAATCCCGACATCCCCAAGCGCGATAACTGGCGCAAGGAGTTGTACGACGCGGGGCGTTTCGATCCGACTCTGGCGCAGAAGGTCTTGTGGCCGATCGGGCGAATCGGCGAGCTGACTTGCCAAGGACGCGCGGTGTGGTTCGTGCTGCATCCGGCAAATGAGCCGCATCTCGCCGGCATCGCTGGCATCGAGACGATGTACGTCGACAAAGAACTCAAGCTCATCCGCGCGCCGGCGCGGCGTTGCTGAGCATGAGGCGCTTCATTCGCTACACGCTTGTCGGCGCTGTCGCGACCGCAGTGCACTACGCGCTACTTGCGATCGTCGTCGAGTGGGTGCATTGGCCCGCGTGGTGGGGGTCGGGCATCGGCGCGGTGGCGGGGGCGCAGGTGGCGTTCTTCGGCAATCGGGGGTTTACCTTTTCGCACGAAGGCGATGTGCTGCCGGCATGGCTCAAGTTCCAGGGGACGGCGATCGCCGGGGCCTTGCTGGGAATGCTGATCGTCGGCGTGGCGGTGAAGGTCGGCGTCCACTATCTCATCGGGCAAGTCATGGCGACGCTGGCGAGCCTCGTGCTCACTTTTGCCATTAACCGCGTCTGGACCTTCCGTCATGCAGGTTGAATTCGAGGCCGGTTGTTCATCGCCACTCCCGCTATCTCTGCCATCCCCGCCATCCCCATCCCCGTTCGGGCTGAGGTATCGAAGCCCCTCGATGGGTCAACCAATGTCCTTTCCAATGAGATCCCGACCGTTTGACGAGGGCTTCGATACCTCAGCCCGAACGGGGAGTTGTGGGTAGTAGAAAGAGGAAGAGAGAAGGGGTTGCCTTCTGACTACTAAATGCGTCGCCAAACGCGACCGATGTTGACCTTCGCCTCGAGCAAGTCATCCGCGAATGCATTGCTCGCGAAATATTCAGCCTCGACCACTCGCGCTCTCGCGATGGCGTCCCTCGCACCATCCGCCGCCCCTGGATGGCAGAACAACAGAGCCCCTTCGGAGGGTACCGATGCGAGCCATCCCTTCATCAGCTTCTTGTAGGCTGCCTCCGGCATGAAGTCATAGACCCCGACCAATGCCGGGTTGTGCGCGATGCCGCGCCTCGCCAATTCGCGCTGCAGCGCTTTGCCACCCGTGCCCGCGATCAATGCTCGCTTGATGCCGAAGCCTGGTCCGCTCACGCGGCCCGTGTTGCGAATGGCGGGTGCAGACGACGCAGGCCCCAGCGCGTCGATCACCAGTTCGCGAACTCCCGGCAGGTGATGCACATGCTGATGCCCATCCACGAAGGCCGGTGATCGTCCCACCGCTTCGACAAAGGCCGCATGCTGTGCCGCGAACTCGGCGGCGATGGCGGTCAGGGGCAGTCTGCGCAGATGCGCATTGGCGATCAGCCCCGGCAAGGCGGGCAGTTGCGGCCACACGCGCCGTAACTCGAGGCTCAAGGGCTCGCCTTCGCTCAGGTTGAAATGCAGCCCTACGTCGACGGCATTCGGCAGGTCCTTCAGCAGCCGAGCACTCGTGCGCCAATGGCTCGCGTTCGTGAGGCACGAGGTCGCGTTGACTCGCCCTGCGCGTGCGAGGCGTGCAATGACTTGCGACACCCCTGGCGACATGCCGAAATCATCTGCGCACACCGCCAACGTGCGCATGCCTTTCGAGCCCGGATCGCTCATGCCGTCCGGTCGGTGCGCGGCGTCAGGGCGCCCTTGCCCGCCGATGCGCCGATCACGTAGACCGGTCGCTGTTTCACCTCGTCGAAGATGCGGCCCACGTATTCGCCAAGGATGCCAATGGACATCAGTTGCACGCCGCTGAACAGCATCATCCCTGTGACGAGCGTGGCCCAGCCTGGAACATCGTGCCCATGCACGAAATGCTCGACGATGATCCAGGCCGCGAATCCGAGTGCACCGAGTGCAACGAACATCCCCACGGCGCTCCACAGGCGCAGGGGCAGGTTGCTGAACGCAGTCACGCCGGTGAATGCGAGCCGTGCCAGCGCCCTCAAGGAAAAGCTGCTCTGCCCCGCCATGCGTTCGGAGGGCAGGTAGTCAATGATTTCGGTCTTGAATCCGACCCACGCATACAGGCCCTTCATGAAGCGGTTGCGCTCGGGCAGCGCCTTCAAAGCGTCGACCACATTTCGGTCCATCAAGCGAAAGTCGCCCGCGTCGACCGGAATCTGCACCGACGGGTTGGCATTCACGAGCCGATAGAAAAGCCAGGTGCCTGCGCGCTTGGCCCACGATTCATCGGCGCGCGAAGAGCGTGCGGCGCACACCATGTCGGCCCCTTGGGCCCATGCGTCGAGCATGCGCGGCAGCAGCGTCACGGGGTGCTGGCCGTCGGCGTCCATCAACAGCACGACATCGCCCTCGGCATGGTCGATGCCTGCCGTGAGTGCCGCTTCCTTGCCGAAGTTGCGCGACAGGCGCAGGTAGCGCACGCCGGGCTGCACGAGGAAGGGCAGCATCACCTGTGCGGTGTTGTCGCGGCTGCCGTCGTCGACGACGATGAGTTCCCAGCGCTCGGTCAGTTCGGCAAGCTGGCGTGTGACGTCGGCCAGCACGACAGGCAGGTTCTCTGCCTCGTTGTACGCTGGCATGACGCAACTGATGGCGGGGCGGGGTGAGCGTGAAAGTTCGATCATGCGCGGGCACGGTGGCGGATGCGAGACTGTACGACGGTGCAAGACCACCTGCATGGGGTGACGATCGGTGGATGGACGCTGGTTCGACGGCGAGTTGTTCCTGAGTCATCCTCTGACCCGGGCCACGCTTTCCGATCGATGCGATGATTCGCCACATGTCGCTTGAAGCCATTGAAATCGAAACCGGCCCCGCGCCGTCCGCCTCCATCATCGTTCTGCACGGCCTCGGCGCCGACGGCAACGACTTCGTCCCCTTCGCCGACGAGATCGATCTGCGAAGCAAGGGTGACGTGCGATGGATCTTCCCCAACGCGCCTGCCATCCCCGTCACGATCAACGGCGGCTATGTCATGCGGGCCTGGTACGACATCCTTGCAGCCGACGTCGTGCGCCGCGAGGATGAAGCCGGCTTGAGGCGGTCCCTGGCGCAGGTGCAGGCGCTGATCGACCAGGAGCGAGCGCGCGGTATTCCTGCCAGTCGCATCGTGCTCGGAGGCTTCTCGCAAGGCTGCGCCATGACGCTGCTCGCAGGGCTGCGCTACCCGGAGCGCCTGGCGGGGCTGATCGGCATGTCAGGCTACCTGCCGCTGGCCGATACGTTGGCCGCGCAGCGCAGCCCGGCCAACGCCGACGTGCCCGTCTTCATGGCGCATGGCCGGGGCGATACCGTGATTCCCTTCGACCGCGCGGCCGCTTCGCGCGATGCGCTGGTGGCGCTTGAGTACCCGGTGGAGTGGCACGAGTACGCGATGCAGCACTCGGTGTGCCCGCAGGAGATCCATGACCTGCAGAAGTGGCTTCTTGGGGTTCTGTGAAGAGGTAAGGATTTGGCCCAAAACGGGAACTTGTTCCGGGCCAAATCCTGAATTTCGTACAAAGCCTGGGTTCACATTCACCACGATTCAAACACCGCCGACAGCCGCGAAACAGTGCTCCTGCGGTCCATTCCTTCGGGCTGGTAGCTGCTGTTACTCCGTTGTCGAGCGCGAATCGCGAACGTCCTGCCTGATCTGTGACGCGGTCGGCGGGTCGTAGCGCTGGTTGGGCCTGTCTGCGCGCGCGTACAAGGGCATGACGGCAGGCAAATTCGATTCGATCTGCTGGATCCGCTCAGAGCCCGCCGGGTGGGTTGACAGCCATTGCGGTGGTGCGCCCTTGCTGGCCTGTCCCATCTTCCGCCACAGCGTCACACCCGCACGCGGGTCGTAGCCGGCACGGGCGGCGAGGTCCAAGCCCACCTTGTCGGCTTCCGATTCATCGCCCCGGCTGAAGCGCAACGACAACAACTGGCCGCCGATGTTGGCGAGGTAGCGCCCGCCGTTGCCAAGGCCCAGCAGCGCCGCGCCAATCTCGATCGCGCCATTGGTGACTGCCGACTTTCCCATGCGTTCGCGGGCGTGCTCGCGCAAGGCGTGGGCCATCTCGTGGCCCATCACCATCGCGACTTCGTCGTCATTGAGCTTCAACTGGTCCAGGATGCCGTAATAGAAGGCAATCTTTCCGCCCGGCATGCAGAACGCGTTGATCTGTTTGCTGCCGATCAGGTTGACTTCCCATCGCCAGCCGGAAGCGCGCGGCGTGGAATGCAGATTGGGCGCCATCACATGCGGAATGAGTCGCCTTGCGATGGCGTTGAGACGAACCACCTGCGGATGCCCTTCGGGTGCAAGCGCCCGTTGCCGAGCAGCGTCCTGCAACAACTTGCGGTATTGCTGTTGTGCAGCGCTCTCGATCTGGTCGGCGGGAACCAAGCCGCTCAGCTGCGAGCGTTCGCCCACGTCCACGCCATCGGCGAGCGCCAATCCGGGCAAAGCAGCGACGGCACTTGCGCCAGCCAGCACGGCAGCGAAGCGTCGGCGTGAATGAAGCGCGCAGGAGCAGCCGAACGCGTGCAAGCCCAGCAAAGGATCGGGAAAGTAGTCAGTGTTCAGTTCGGTGTCGGAAATCATGGCTTGGGGCCTCGGATTCAGCAGCCTGGTACTGGTCTATCGATACAGTAACTATGGTGGTTGCCATCATGCCTTCAAGCGGCGAATGTGATGTTTTCAATCGTCGACAAGCGGTGCGTCGGGGTCCACTTCAAGTGCTCGAACCGGTTCCCGCAGCCACCACAGCATCACGAGTGCAGGCGCGGCCAATACCGTCGAAATCACGAAGAAGGTGGGCCAGCCGATCGACTCCGCGAGCACGCCCGCCAGCGGTCCGACCCAGACGCGGCCGACCGATGCAAAGGCCGACAGCAGCGCGTACTGTGTGGCGGTGAAGCGCTGGTTGCACAAGCTCATCAGGAAGGCGAGGAACGCCGCCGTTCCCATGCCTCCGGAAAGGTTCTCCGCAGCGATCACGAGCAGCAGGCCGCCGTCGACCGGCGTCGGTTGAGCAAGCTTGACGAAGCCCCAGTCGAAAGCCGGCAGCACCAGGCCGGGCATCAGGCCCTTGCCGTCGACCGCAAGCCACCAGAAGCCCAGGTTGCTCAGCATCTGCAAGATGCCGAAGATCAGCAGCGACCGCCAAAGCCCGAGGCGCAGCATCAGCACACCGCCGATCAGGGCGCCGGCAATCGACAGCCAGATGCCGACGATCTTGTTGACCACACCGACTTCTGCCATGCCGAAGCCCATGCCCTGCAGCAGGAAAGGTGTGAGCAGCGAACCGGCAAAGGCATCGCCGAGCTTGTAGAACACGATGAAGGCCAGAAAGGGCCACGCCCCCGTCTGCACGAAGTAGCTGCGCAACCCGCCGAGAAGGGTTTCGAAGCGTGCCTTCTGCGCGGCAAATGCGGCGAGCGGCAAGGTGAATCCGAGGCCCAGCATCAATGCGAGCAGGTCGATCCATTTCTTCTGCAGCGCCGGCGCCATCGTCGTGTGCGACAGCAGTGGCGACAGGATTGCCTCGGCGATCGGCGGGCTGAATCGCTCGCTCAGCAAGAAGCCGATACCCACGGCCACCACCACCGCGAAGAACCCGATGAGGTCTTGCCTCGCCACGCTGGTGGGCACTTCTTCGTGAGCGAGTCGTGGAAGGAACACGACAGTCACGACGGCAGCGCCCACCATCATCCAGCCCATGAACCGATAGATCTCCGGCCAGGTCCACGCGCCGCCCTGATTGGGGTCGGCCCAGATGAAGGCGATGCCGCCGGACAGGATCATCGCCATGCGATAGCCCATCACGTACAGCGACGAGCCGAGGCCGCGCTCCTTGGGTGCAAGCAGGTTGGTGCGGTAGGCGTCGACCACCACGTCCTGCGAGGCAGACACGAAGGCGAGCAGCGTGGCAAGCAGCGCAAACGTGTGCGTGGCGTGGCTGGGCGATGTGTTCGAAATCCACCACAGCACCGCTGCGAGGATCAATTGCGTGAGCACCACCCAGCCGCGCCGCCGCCCGAGCCAGGGCAGCTCGAAGCGATCCATCAGCGGCGCCCATAGGAATTTGAAGGTGTAGGGCAGCCCGACGATGCTCAGGAGGCCGATGGTCGCGATGCCCACGCCTTCGGCCGTGAGCCAGGCCTGCATGGCCTGCCCTGTGAGCGCGAGAGGAAGGCCCGACGCGAAGCCGAGCAGGGTGACGACGACCAGCCGGTGCAGCGCAGCCAGATCAAAGCGGGAGGCGGGCGCAGCATGCGAGGCGGGAACAGTCATGCGGCCATTCTAGGGACCGCTCGAGACGACGACGAGCCCTGCCACAGGACGAGCCCGTGCTCGTCCGCCCAGCGTTCGGCCGCCGCCCGGTACTTGTCTTCCATCGGCAAACGCCTGAGCTTGAGCGTAGGCGTGAGCATGCCGTTTTCAATGGTCCAGAGGTCGGTGGTCAGCACGAGCTTGGCAAGCCGCTCGTGCGATTCGAGCTGCAGGTTCACGTTCTTCATGAGCTCGTTCATCGCGGCCTCGACGGCATTGCGCGGTTGCGCCTTGCCCACGTCCGACAGCACCGCGATTGCCACCGGTTGCGGCATGCCGTTGCCCATCACGCACACCTGCTCGATCATGGCGCTTTCCATCAGCAGGCTCTCGATGAGTGCGGGGGACACGAACTTGCCCATGCCGGTCTTGAACTGCTCGCGCACGCGACCCACGATCTGCAAGGAACCGTCGGATGCGATCTTGCCCAGGTCGCCGCTGCGGTAGAAACCGTCGGCGGTGATGACTTCCTCGGTCTTCTCGGCCTCGCGGTAGTAGCCGTCCATGAGGGCGGGGGTGCGGACCAGCACCTCGCCGGCCGCGCCGCCATTCAAGGCGCCATCACCGAGCTTGATCTCCACCGTGTCGTAGGGCTTGCCCACGCTGCCTGCACGCGCGCCGCCACGGGCGGTGGTCGTGCCCTGGCCGAAGGTCTCGGTCATGCCGTAGACCTCGTGGATGTTGATGCCCAGCCGCGTGTACCAGTCGAGCAGCGAAGGCGAGATGGGCGCCGCGCCGCTCGCGATCACGCGCGCCTTGGCCAGGCCCAGCGCCTTGCGGATCTTCTTTCGCACGATGCCCGAGATGATCGGGATGCCCAGCAGCCGATCGAGCTTGTGCTGAGGCATCTTCGCGAGCACGCCCATCTGGAAGCGCGTCCAAAGCCGCGGCACTGCGAAGAAGGCGGTGGGCTGCGCGATCTGCAGGTCTGCGGCGAAGGTGTCGAGAGACTCGACAAAGTAGAGCGTCATGCCTGAGTAGAGGCTGCCCATTTCAACCAGTGCGCGTTCGGCCACGTGCGACATCGGCAGGTAGGAAAGGTAGCGATCCTTGCCGTCGAAATGGAAGAGCCGAAGGCCGGCGCTGATGGCGGCTTCGATGTGCCGAAACCGCGTTACCACGCCTTTCGGAGTGCCCGTCGTGCCCGATGTGTACATGATGCTCGCAATGCCGTCGATCTTCGGAAGACGGTCGAGCGCGATCGGCTGATGCGCCTTGACGACCTCGTCCCAATCGTCGCCCTGCAGCCGGTGCGGATAAGGGAAGCTGATGCGAGGCAGGTTCGCAGGCAGGGCTTCTTTGGCCCGTTCAGGCTCGTCGAGTTTGCCGATGAAGACCATCACCGCACCGCTGTGATCAAGCACGTAGCGTGTCGTCTCGGCCGACTGGTTCTGATAGAGCGGCACGCTGATGTGCCCCGCCATCATGATCGCGAGATCGGCCATCACCCAGTGGGCGCAGTTCTTCGACATGATCGCAATGCGGCTACCCACGGGGAAATTGTTCGCCGCGATCGCCCCGGCCATGCGGCGCACTTCATCGAGCGTTTGCGCCCAGGTCCAGGTGCGCCATTGCCGGTTGATGGGCTGCTGCATGTAGACCGCATCCGGACGTTCTCGGGTCCGCGCGATCAATGCGTCGATGGGTGTGAGTTGTTGCGTTGTCGGCATAGTGCCTCCAGGCTTGAGATTGCCGCAGTGTCGTATTGCCTGGATGTCCCGTCGATCAGGATGTTTTTGGGGTGACCTTTTGGACTGCCATTACCGCGAGCGCTCTCATGCCGACAAGTCAAGAGGGGCTGGCCTACAGCGAGAAGTCGTAGTCGATCACCAGGGGCGCATGGTCCGAAAACCGCTGCTCGAGGTAGATGTGTTCCTTCTTCGCCGTCGCTGCGATGGCTGGCGTCGCCAAATGGTAGTCCAGCCGCCACCCCACATTCTTCGCCCAGGCCTGCCCGCGGTTGCTCCACCACGTGTACTGCTCCGGGTGCGGGTTGAGTCTGCGGAACACGTCCACCAGCCCGATCTCTTCGAGCGCATGCGTCATCCACGCCCGCTCCTCGGGCAGGAAGCCGCTGTTCTTCTGATTGCTCTTCCAGTTCTTGAGGTCGATTTCCTTGTGTGCGATGTTCACGTCGCCCACGAGGATGAACTCGCGCTCGGCCTTCATGCGAATGAGGTGCGGCGCCATCAAGGCCAGGAAGCGGAACTTGGCCTGTTGCCGATGTTCACCGCTTGATCCGCTAGGAAAGTAGCAGCTGATGATGCTCAGCTTGCGCCCGGGCGTGTCGAATTGCATCTCGATGTAGCGACCCTCGGCGTCGAACTCGTCATTGCCGATGCCTGAGATGATCTGGCTCGGCTCCTTGCGGCTGTAGAGCCCCACGCCCGAATAGCCCTTCTTCTCAGCACAGTGGAAATGCCCCCTCATGCCCGCGACGTGGTCGAAGCGTCCTTCGATGTCGCAGACCTGCGCCTTGATCTCCTGCACCCCCATACAATCGGCCGAGAGTCCCTCCGCGAAGGGCACGAAGCCCTTGTTGGCTGCCGAGCGGATACCGTTCAAATTCAACGTGACAAGACGGAACACTAGCAATGTCCTCAATGAGTGCGGCTGCCCCGAATGACAACCTCGCACAGGACTTCGTGGCGTTTTCCGTCCAGACTGGCGTGTTGAGATTCGGGGAATTCAAGACCAAGGCCGGGCGGTTGTCGCCCTACTTCTTCAACTCCGGTCTCTTCGATGACGGCGCCAAGCTGGCGCGCCTGTCGGAATTTTATGCCCGGCGTCTGCTTGCCTCGGGTGTACCCTTCGACATGCTTTTCGGGCCGGCCTACAAGGGCATCACCTTGGCCGCAGGTGCCGGCATGGTGCTGGCGGGACTGGGCAAGAACGTGCCCTTTTGCCACAACCGCAAGGAAGCCAAGGCCCACGGTGAAGGCGGGTTGATGGTCGGCGCGCCGCTCAAGGGCCGCGTGGTCATCATCGACGACGTCATCACCGACGGCGCCTCCAAGCGCGAATCGGTAGAAATGATCACATCCGCCGGCGCCGAGCCCGCCGCCGTGCTGATTGCCATGGATCGCATGGAACGCGGCGGTCGCGATGACAACCTCTCCGACCGATCTGCCGTTGAAGACTTTCAGAGCCAATACGGCATTCCCGTCATTTCTATCGCAAGCCTGACGGATCTCATGCAATATTTGCGCTCCAACGACGACCCTGAGCTGAGAAACCATTTCGCAGCCGTGGCCTCGTACCGTGAACGATACGGAGTGTGAATGGTTCAGCGCTGTGGTTTGAAGAAGTCGCAGGGGGTCGGCCGCGGCGCCCGGGTGTGCATTGCCGGCTGCCTGCTTGCCGCGGGCGGCGTCTGGGCGGCGCCCATCTACACCTGCACCGACGCAAACGGCAAGAAGCTCACGTCCGACCGGCCGATTACCGAATGCTCGACGCGCGACCAGCGGGTGCTGAATCCGGACGGCTCGGTCAAGCATGTGCTGCCGCCCACGCCGACCGCGGATGAACGGGCGGAGCAGGAGCAGCGTGATCGCGAGGCTGCGGCGGAACGCGCCCAGCAGCAAGATGCCGCCCGCCGCGACCGCAACCTGATGGTTCGATTTCCGAATGAAGCAGCACACAACAAGGCGCGCGCCGCCGCGCTCGACGGCGTTCGCACGGCTGTGCAACTGTCCGAAAAGCGCATTGCCGACCTTGCCGTCGACCGCAAGCCCCTGATCAATGAGGCCGAGTTCTACCAGGGCAAGCAGTTGCCCTTGAAGCTCAAGCAGCAACTCGACGCAAACGACGCGGCCACCGACGCACAGCGTTCGCTGGTCCAGAACCAGCAGTCGGAAATCGGGCGGATCAACTCGCTGTTTGACTTGGAGCTGGCGCGATTGAAGAAGCTGTGGGCCGGAGCGCCAGCCGGGTCAATGGGGGCGATTCCTGGAGTGCCGGCGGCATCGGGCGTTAAAAAAGCCGCAAAGTGAATTGGGCCGGGTGAAACCGGGAATGCGCCTGTTTCAAAGACTTCCCGGGTTGCACTGACTACCCTGCCAATACCTACCCGAGCTTCTTCTTCAACAGATCGTTCACTTGCGCCGGATTCGCCTTGCCTTTGGTGGCCTTCATCGCTTGACCCACAAGCGAGTTGAACGCCTTTTCCTTGCCGGCGCGGAACTCTTCCACCGACTTGGCGTTGGCCGCCAACACCTCATCGAGGATGCGCTCTAGCTCGCCGGTGTCGCTCATCTGTTTGAGACCCTTGGCCTCTATGACGGCGTCCACGTCCTGACCTTCGCATGTCCACAGCGCATCGAGTACCTGCTTCGCGCCGTTGTTCGAGATCGTGCTGTCAGCGATGCGTGAGATCAGTGTCGCCAAGGTCGCTGCAGACACCGGGCTCGCATCCAACTCGCGTCCTTCTGCATTAAGCCGGCGCGACACCTCACCCATCAACCAGTTGGCTGCGAGCTTGGGTTGTCCGCAGGCCTTGGCGACGGCCTCGAAGAAGTCGCCGAAGGCCTTGCTCTGCGTCATCATCGACGCATCGTATTCCGGCAGGCCGTAGTCCTTCTGGAAGCGTGCGGCCATGACACGCGGCAGCTCCGGCATCTTGGCGCGAACCTCGTCGATCCACGATTGCGCGATGACGAGCGGCGGCAGGTCAGGGTCGGGGAAGTAGCGATAGTCTTGCGCGTCCTCCTTCAACCGCATGGCGCGCGTCTCGCCGGTGTCGGGGTTGAACAGCACGGTCGCTTGTTCGACCTTGCCGCCGTCTTCGATCAAGTCGATCTGCCATTGGATTTCGTAGTCGATCGCCTGCTGCAGGAATTTGAAGCTGTTCAGGTTTTTGATCTCGCGCCGCGTGCCATAGGGCGCCCCGGGCTTGCGTACCGACACGTTGGCATCGCAGCGGAAGGAGCCTTCCTGCATGTTCCCGTCGCAGATTTCGATCCACTTTACAAGTTCGTGCAGCGTCTTCGCATACTCGACCGCTTCCGCGCTCGAGCGCATGTCAGGCTCGGAGACGATCTCGAGCAGTGGCGTACCCGCGCGGTTCAAGTCGATGCCGGTCAGTCCCGCGTAGTCCTCATGCAAAGACTTGCCCGCATCTTCCTCGAGGTGGGCACGCGTCAGGTTCACCTTCCGACTTTCCGATTGCCCTGAGCCTGTCGCCACAAAGAACTCGATCTTGCCGCCCTGCACCACCGGTGTTTCATATTGGCTGATCTGATAGCCCTTGGGTAGGTCGGGATAGAAGTAGTTCTTGCGCGCGAAGATCGAATGGTTCGCCACCTTCGCGTCGACCGCGAGGCCGAAGCGAATGGCTCGCTCGACCGCACCGCGGTTCATCACCGGCAAGGTTCCCGGCAACGCCAGGTCCACGGGCGATGCCTGCGTGTTCGGCTCTGCGCCGAAGGCCGTGGGCGACCCGCTGAAGATCTTCGATTGGGTCGAGAGTTGGGCGTGCGTTTCGAGGCCGATGACGACCTCGTAGCCGCGGATCAGTTTATTGATGCTCATCGAGTCAAATCCCTTCCGGCGCGCGCGAATGCCAGTCGGTCGCCAGCTGGAAGGCGTGCGCGGCATGCAGCAGCGCCCCTTCCTGGAAGTAGTTGCCGATCAGCTGCAAGCCCACCGGCATGCCACCCTCGCCGAAGCCGGCGGGCAAGCTCATGCCCGGCAAGCCGGCGAGGCTCGCAGGCAGCGTGAAGATGTCTGCGAGGTAGTTCGCCACCGGGTCGTCGCCCTTGTCGCCGAGCTTCCATGCCACCGTGGGCGCTACAGGGCCGGCGATCACGTCGCATTTTATGAAGCAGGCCTGGAAGTCGTCGGCAATCATGCGACGCAGCTTCTGCGCCTGCAGGTAGTAGGCGTCGTAATAGCCGTGCGAGAGCACATAGGTGCCAATCATGATGCGGCGCTTCACCTCGGGGCCGAAGCCCTCGGCGCGCGACTTCTTGTACATGTCGAGCAGGTCGCCATGCCTCTTCGCGCGGTGGCCGAAGCGCACGCCGTCGAAGCGGCTCAGGTTCGACGAGGCTTCCGCCGGGGCAATGATGTAGTAGACAGGAATCGACAGCTCAGTGCGAGGCAGGCTCACGTCGACGAGCGTCGCGCCGAGCTTTTCGAATTCAGCCAGGGCCCCACGGACTGCGCCGTTGACGTCGGTCGCCAGGGCTGCCGGGAAAAACTCCTTGGGCAGGCCGACACGCAGGCCCTTCAGCGGCTGCGCGGCGGTCGCGCCCTCGCGCGGGCTGAGCATTGCCGAATGAAAGTCCTGTGGCGGGCGCTGTGCACTCGTTGCATCGCGCTCGTCGAAGCCGCTCATCGCCGACAACAGCAGCGAGCAGTCTTCGGCGCTGCGGGCAAGGGGGCCCGCCTGGTCGAGGCTGGACGCGAAGGCAATCATCCCGTAGCGAGAGCACACGCCGTAGGTCGGCTTGATGCCGGTGATACCCGAGAAGCTGGCCGGCTGGCGGATTGAGCCGCCGGTGTCGGTGCCAGTGGTGGCCGGCACCATTCGGGCCGCGACCGCGACCGCCGAGCCGCCCGAAGAACCGCCCGGAACGCGGGACGTGTCCCACGGGTTCTTCGAGAACCCGAAGGCTGAGTTCTCATTGCTCGAGCCCATCGCGAACTCGTCGCAGTTGAGCTTGCCCAGCGTCACCGTGCCGGCTTGCGCGAGCTTGTTCACGACGGTCGCATCGAAGGGGCTGCGATAGCCCTCCAGCATTTTCGATCCGGCGGTCGTGGGCAGATCGCGGGTGACGAAGATGTCCTTGTGTGCAAGTGGCACGCCCAAGAGCATGCCGATTTCCCCGCCGGAGCGACGCTGGTCCGCCGCGTGCGCCTGGGCCACCGCGGCCTCGCCATCTACTGACAACCAGGCACCCAGATGTTCGTGAGTCGCAACCCGCGCGAGCAGATGTTTCGTGATTTCGGTGCTGGAAACCTGTTTTGAGCCCAGCGCGCGACCCAGTTCGGCCACGCCCATGTCGTGTAGCGGCTTCATTCGATGACCTTCGGCACGAGGAACAAGCCGTCTTCCACAAGGGGCGCGCTGCGCTGATTCAGGTCGCGCTGGTTGCCCTCGGTCACGACGTCGTCACGAAGCCGCAGGGCGACCTCGCTCACAGCGGAAAGCGGCGTATACAGGGGCTCGACGCCGCTCGTGTCCACCGAGCTCATCTGCTCGACGATGGAAAAGAAATCGTTGAGCTGGACAAGCATTGCGGCCTGTTCGGCCGGCTGCAATTCGAGCCGGGCGAGGTGGGCGATGCGGGTCACGTCCTCGGGGATCAATGCCATGGGTTTACGTTTGTATTGGACCCTTGCAAAGGGTCGGAATCCAGGGGGGGATCGGGTATTATCTTCGGTTAATCCACAACACGCCGGTTGTGGGTGCACAAGCCGACGGTGACCCCATGGATGGCTCGAAGGTCCGTGCGGCTTGCCGGCAAGTGCGAATCCAGTTTTCGTTTGTGTTGCCCAAGCCGGCCCGCTCGGCCCGCCGGCTTGACCAACACAATCATCGTCCCCAACACGAATTCCCATGCGCGCAGCAGGCCGCGTGCAGCCAGTCGCTCACACCCTGCTGACCCGCAAAAGAACGCCCGCCAAAAAACACCATGTTCGGATCCTTTCGTCGCTACTTCTCGACGGACCTCGCCATCGACCTCGGCACTGCCAATACGCTGATTTACGTCCGCGGCAAAGGCATCGTGCTCGATGAGCCCTCCGTCGTCGCCATCCGCCACGAAGGCGGCCCCAACGGCAAGAAAACCATCCAGGCGGTTGGCGCCGAGGCCAAGGCCATGCTGGGCAAGGTGCCCGGCAACATCGAGGCCATCCGCCCGATGAAAGACGGCGTGATCGCCGACTTCACCGTCACCGAGCAGATGCTCAAGCAGTTCATCAAGATGGTTCATCCGCGCTCGGTGCTGAAGCCCAGCCCCCGGATCATCATCTGCGTGCCCTGCGGCTCGACCAAGGTCGAGCGGCGGGCAATTCGCGAATCGGCGCTGGGTGCGGGCGCGTCAGAGGTCTACCTGATCGAGGAGCCCATGGCGGCGGCGATTGGCGCCGGCTTGCCCGTGAGTGAAGCGTCCGGGTCCATGGTCGTGGACATCGGCGGCGGCACGACCGAAGTCGGCGTCATCTCGCTGGGTGGCATGGTCTACAAGGGCTCGGTGCGCGTCGGAGGCGACAAGTTCGACGAAGCCGTCATCAACTACATCCGACGCAATTACGGCATGCTGATCGGCGAGCCCACTGCCGAGTCCATCAAGAAAAGCATCGGCAGCGCCTTCCCGGGTTCCGAGGTCAAGGAAATGGAAGTCAAGGGCCGCAACCTCTCTGAAGGCGTGCCGCGCAGCTTCACGATTTCAAGCAATGAAATCCTCGAAGCGCTGACCGACCCGCTCAACCAGATCGTGTCGAGCGTCAAAAACGCGCTGGAGCAGACGCCGCCTGAATTGGGCGCCGACATTGCAGAACGGGGCATGATGCTCACCGGCGGCGGCGCGCTGCTTCGCGATCTCGACCGATTGCTCGCGGAAGAAACTGGCTTGCCAGTGCTCGTGGCAGAAGACCCGCTGACCTGTGTGGTACGTGGTTGCGGCATGGCGCTTGAGCGCATGGAGCGCCTGGGTGCCATCTTCACCTCGGAGTAGGTGTGGAACTGTCGAGGTCGGCTGCGAGTCCGAGCGCCGGACCGCCCCGAGCCGAGCTCGATTCTCCAGGAAGATCGGCCGCGGTATGCCGCGGCCGAGGAGCTGACATCCCTATTTCAAACAGACCCAAGACGTCGTGGTAACGCCGCTCGGCACGCTGGACAGGACCCCGCCGCCCTTCTTTCGGCAAGGGCCTTCGGCGCTGACCAAGCTCATGTTCTGCTCGGCGCTTGCCGTGTTTCTGATGGTGGCCGACACGCGCTTCAAGCTCACTGGGCCCGTGCGAACTATCGTAGCAACAGTGCTCAATCCGGTCGAGCGCGCGCTGCGCGTGCCAGTCGATGCGTGGAACGGCGCCGGCGACTATGCGATGGGTCTCCAGCATGCACTGTCCAGCGAATCGGCTGCGCGATCTACGCTCGCGAAGCAAGCGGAACGGGCGGCCCGAGTGGAGCAGCTTGAATCCGAGAATAAGCGCTTGCGTGACCTGCTCGGATTGCGCTCGGCGCTCACTGTCAAATCGCAGCCGGCCGAGATCCTGTACGAAGCCTCCGATCCGTTTTCGCGCAAGGTCGTCATCGACCGCGGCACGACGCAGGGCGTGGTGCTCGCCTCTCCGGTCATCAACGAGGCGGGTGTACTCGGCCAGGTGACTCGCGTCTATCCGCTGTCGGCCGAAATCACCCTCCTGACCGACAAGGACGCTGCCATCCCCGTGCTCAACGTCCGTACTCAAAGCCGCAGCGCCGCCTATGGCACAGGCATCGGAACGGGGCTCGAATTGCGCTTCATGGCCGGCAATGCAGACGTCCAAGTGGGCGATGTGCTCAATACCTCAGGTGTCGACGGGGTCTATCCTCCGGGACTTCTGGTGGCCAAGGTCACGGCCGTGGATCGGAAGGTCGACACCGGATTCGCCCGCGTCACGCTGGTGCCCAGTGCGCCGCCCGATGGTGTGCGCCACGTCCTCGTTCTCGAGCCGGTGGGTCTGCAGATGCCGCCCAAACCCGAGCCGGTCGACGAGGTGCCGCCCAAGCCGGGCAAGACCAGAAAGCCGGCCAAGAAATGAACATCGGGACGCCGACCAGCTCAGCCGCAACATGATCATGCCGCGCCGCTCCGACCAGCTTTTGCTGCCAGTCAACCCGCTTTTTGTCTGGACGACGCTCCTCGTCGCCTTTGTGATCAACCTTGTGCCGCTGGGCCGCCACCCGGCCATGCCTGATTGCATGGCGCTCGTCCTCGTGTTCTGGAACGTGCACCAGCCGCGCCGCGTGGGCGTGGGCTTGGCATTCATGTTCGGGCTGATGATGGACGTGCATGACGGCGCCATCCTCGGGCAGCACGCACTTGCTTACACTCTGCTAAGTTTTTTTGCGATCACCATCCACCGTCGGCTGCGCTGGTTCACCGTGCCGTCCCAGGCGGTACAAATTCTTCCCGTCTTCGGTGCCGCACACGCCGTATCGTTCGTTGTTCGCATGATTGCGGGCGGCATGTTGCCCGGATGGGAACTGGTGCTGGCGCCGGTGTTCGAATCGCTGCTGTGGCCTGTGGTGACCTGGATGTTGCTTGCGCCGCAGCGCCGGGCGCCCGACCCCGACGAAAACCGTCCGCTTTGAGAGGCTGAGACTCTCAGCCTCTGAGGGCCGTTTTTATATCGGAGAAAGTTGAAACGTGCGCTTGCGCAATCAACTCGTGACGATCAATCTTCATCATTCACGTTTCACTTTTCATTCTTTCGCCTTTCATACAACGTGACTGAACTCAAGAACCTCGAGCAGGAGATGAGCCGATTCAGAACGCGGCTCGTGGCTGCGGCTGCGTTCGTCCTGTTCGCGTTCTCGCTGCTGACCGTGCGGCTCGTGTATTTGCAGGTCTACCGCCACGACGAACTGTCGACGCAGGCGGAAAACAACCGCATCGCAGTCGTGCCCATCGTGCCCAACCGCGGGCTGGTCGTCGACCGCAACGGCGTCGTGCTGGCCAACAACTACTCGGCCTACACGCTCGAAATCATGCCGTCCAAGGTGACCGATCTCGACGCCACCATCGACCAGATTAACCAGGTGATTGAGGTGCAGCCGCGCGACCGCAAGCGCTTCAAGCGGTTGATGGAGGAAAGCAAGAGCTTCGAGTCGCTGCCTATCCGCACCAAGCTGACCGACGAAGAGGTGGCACGCTTCACGGCGCAGCGCTTTCGCTTCACCGGGGTGGACATCAAGGCGCGGCTCTTTCGCAACTATCCCTACGGCGAGCTCGCTAGCCACCTGATTGGCTACATCGGTCGCATCAACGCCGCGGAGAAGGAGGTCCTCGACGAATCCGACGACGAGGCCAACTACCGTGGCACCGAGTACATCGGAAAGCTGGGCGTCGAGCAAAGCTACGAGGCTGAATTGCACGGGCAAACTGGCTTCGAGGAAGTCGAGACGAGCGCTGGCGGACGGGCGGTCCGACGACTCAAGAGCAATGCGTCAACGCCGGGCAATACAGTCGTGATGTCGATCGACATCAAGCTGCAGGCGATGGTGGAGGAGTTGTTCGGCGATCGACGCGGCGCGCTCGTGGCCATCGATCCGCGCAGCGGTGAGGTGCTTGCCTTTGTGAGCAAACCGAACTTCGATCCGAATCTTTTCGTCGATGGCATCGATGCGGAGAACTGGAAGATCCTGAACGATTCGCCCGACAAGCCGCTGCTCAACCGCGCGCTGCGGGGCGCCTACCCGCCTGGCTCGACCTACAAACCCTTCATGGCGCTCGCAGCCCTTTCGCTCGGCAAGCGTACCCCGCAACAGGCGATCAGCGACCCCGGCTACTACTGGTTCGGCAACCACAAGTTTCGCGACGACAAGGAGGGCGGCCACGGCATGGTGGACATGTACCGCTCCATCGTCCAGTCGTGCGACACCTACTACTACATGCTCGCCAATGACCTCGGCGTCGATGCGATGCACGACTTCATGGCGCCGCTTGGGTTCGGTCAACTCACGGGGATCGACATCCACGGTGAACTCAAGGGCGTGCTGCCTTCTACGGAATGGAAGCGCAAGGCATACAAGCGAAAAGAACTTCAGAAGTGGTATGCCGGTGAAACGATTTCTCTGGGCATCGGCCAGGGCTACAACACCTTCACCATGCTTCAGCTCGCGCAAGCCACGGCGACGGTGGCGGCGGGCGGCCAGCGGTTCAAGCCGCACGTCGTTCGCGCGATCGAGAACGTCGAGACGCGCGTGCAAAGGCCGTTGCAAGGCGTGACCCTGCCGCCAGTGCAGCTCAACCCTGAACACGTGGCCGTCATTCACGCGGCGCTATACGGCGTGACGACGGAAGGCACCTCACGCGCCTCGTTCATCAACGCGCCCTACAAGTCGGGCGGCAAGACCGGCACGGCGCAGGTCGTGCAGATCAAGGCGAACGAAAAATACGACGCGAGCAAGGTTGACGAACGACATCGCGACCATGCGCTGTACATGGCGTTTGCGCCTCTGGAGTCGCCACAGATTGCCGTCGCGATGGTGGTGGAAAACGCGGGCTTCGGCGCCGGCGCGGCCGCCCCGATCGCGCGTCGCATGTTCGACTACGTGCTGCAGGGCCAATATCCGAGCGTGGAGGACGTTGCGGCCACCCAAAGCGGCGCTTCCACCGCGCCGATCGGCACGCCGCGCGTCGCGTCTGAAGTGCCTCTGCCTGGCGCGCCAGCGGGTCTGCTGCCCCCGCAAGGCGCCGTAGTGCCTGCGGCTGCGTCGCAGCCCGCTTCGGCGCCAATTCAACGGGTGGCCTTGAACGCGCCAGCTGGAGCGCAACGATGAGCGCTGTTTTCGACAAGCCCTCGATGTGGCAGCGCGTGCGACCCGTGGTCACCGGTTTCGACGGTCCGCTCATCTTCGCGATGCTGTGGCTGGCCGCCTTCGGCTTGGTCACGATGTACTCCGCCGGCTTCGACCACGGCACGCGATTCGTCGATCACGCGCGCAACATGATGTTGGCCTTGGGCATCCTCTTCCTGGTGGCGCAGGTGTCGCCTCAGAAGCTCATGGCGCTCGCTGTGCCGCTGTATTCCGTTGGCGTGGCCCTGTTGATTGCAACCGCGGTGATAGGCGTCACAAAGAAGGGCGCGACGCGTTGGCTCAACGTCGGCGTTGTCATCCAGCCGAGCGAGATCTTGAAGATCGCCATGCCGCTGATGCTCGCGTGGTGGTTCCAGCGCCACGAGGGCCGAGTGCGTGTGCCCGACTTCACCGTCGCGCTATTGCTGCTCGCGATTCCCGTCGGTCTCATCGTCAAGCAGCCCGACCTGGGCACGGCCATCCTCGTGTTCTCGGCGGGTTTCTACGTGATCTTCTTCGCCGGGCTGTCGTGGCGGCTCATTCTTCCGGTGCTGCTCGTGGGCGCCATCGCCATCACTGCCGTGGTGGTGTCGGCCGACCGCATCTGCGAGCCTGATGTGAAGTGGCCGCTCATGCGCGACTACCAGAAGCACCGCGTCTGCACCTTGCTCGACCCGACAACCGACCCGCTGGGCAAAGGCTTCCACATCATCCAGGGCATGATCGCCATCGGCTCCGGCGGCATCGATGGCAAGGGCTTCATGAAGGGCACGCAGACCCACCTGGAGTTCATTCCCGAGCGCACCACCGACTTCATCTTTGCGGCCTTCGCGGAGGAGTTCGGATTAATGGGGGTGGGCGGATTGCTGCTGGGATTCTGCTTCTTGATATTTCGAGGGCTGATGATTGCCGCCGATGCACCCACAGTCTTCACGCGGCTGCTGGCAGGGGCCATCACGCTCAGCTTCTTCACCTACGCCTTCGTCAACATGGGCATGGTGAGCGGCATCCTGCCGGTGGTGGGCATTCCGCTGCCCTTCGTGAGTTATGGCGGGACGGCGATGGTGACCCTGGGCTTGGGGCTGGGGATATTGATGTCAATTGCAAAGAATCGACGGCTGGTGCAGAGCTGAGAGGCTGAGAGTATTTCGAGCGTATCCGAGCAGCACGTCAAAAGGCGCCTGATCCAGGCGCAAAGCGCAGCCATGGCTCATGCTATGGCGAGCATTTGCAACGACGAGAAGGGGTCTTTTGGCGTGATGAGCGGGCATGATCGAAAAGCTCTCAGCCTCTGAGGCCTCAAAGCTCCGAGTGCGCACCCACGGCGAATACATCATGCTGACGGCGGCGCAGGCGGGGTCACGTGGAACCGTATCGTGAATCGCGTTCCCGGCCCGATGGTCCCGCCAGCCTGATCGTTCAATTTCGATCGATGCCGCAAGTTCGCGTCCTCCAACAGAATCTGCGCATCGTGCTGCTGCGCAATCTCCCTCACGATCGCCAGACCCAACCCTGACCCGTCGACGTTCGTGCCAAGCGCCCGATAGAAAGGCTGGAACACCTGCTCCCGCTCCGCGGCTGGAATGCCCGGCCCGGTGTCTTCCACCTGGAGCACGACCACCTGTCCAAAGGGGTCGTTCATCACCCGAACTGTCACGGTTCCGCCCGCAGGTGTGTACTGCAGCGCGTTATCCACGAGGTTGCGAATCAACTCGCGCAGCAGCAAGGAGTGACCCTGGATCTGCAGCGAAGCGGTTTCCGGCCGTTCGTAGCCGATGTCTATGCGCTTTTCCAGCGCACGCGGCACAAAGTCGCGCACCGTTTCTTCGGCGAGCCGCGCGATGTTGACGCTCTGCCGACGAGAGGCATGTCCCGTGTCTTCCGCCCGTGCCATGGCGAGTAGCTGGTTCACCATGTGCGCCGCGCGCTGGCTCGACAGGGCAATTTGCTGCAGCGATCGCTTTACCGCCTTCGGGTCCGTGGTGCCGGCATCGATCTCTCGTTGCGCGAGTTCGGCCTGCGTGCGTAACCCGGCCAGCGGTGTCTTCAACTGATGCGCAGCATCGGCCAGGAAGTGTTTTTGCGCGCTCAGCGATTGATCGAGCCGCGCGAGCAGGTCGTTGATGGCGCGCACCAGCGGCGACACCTCTTCCGGCACGTCATGCTCGTCGATGGGACTCAAATCGCTGCTGTCTCGTTTGCGGATTCGCTGCTGCAATTCATTCAGCGGCGCGATGCCGCGCGCGAGCGCGAGCCATACCAGCAGCACGGCGAGCGGAAGGATCACGAATTGCGGAAGGATCACGCCCTTGATGATTTCCGTGGCGAGCCGCGAGCGTTTGCCCAGTGTTTCGGCAACCTGCACCAGTGGCGCGGCATTCGGCGGCCGGCCCGGCACGTCCACCCACAAGAAGGCCACGCGCACGCTGTCGTTGTTCAGCGTGTCGTCACGAAAATGCAGTTCGCCAGGCGGCGCACGATCGTCTTCCGTGGGCACAGGCAGCGAGCGGTCTCCGCTCAGGTACTCGCCGCGCAGACCGAGCACCTGATAGTAGATATCGTCAGATTCGTCGGTATGCAGAATGTCCGATGCGCTCGCCGGCAAGCTGAACCTCGCGACCGGTCGCCCGCCGGGCGCTTCCACCTGAACTTGCTTGGACAGCAGCTGCACCATTTCACCCAACTGGCGGTCGTAGGGCTTATTGGCGATGCCCTGCGCAACCAGCCAAGTCAGCACCACGCTCATCGGCCACAACAGCAGAAGCGGGGCGAGCATCCAGTCGAGGATCTCGCCGAACAGGGATCGCTGTTCTCGTCGCGGGGCAGTCATTCGCGGGGAAAGAATACCGCCGCTCGCGGGAATGTCACTCTCACGCTGCGCCACCTCATCGGTGCGCTCAGAGGCTGAGAGTATTTCGATCATGCTCGCTCATCACGCCAAAAGCCCCCTGCTCGTCGTTGCAAATGCTCGCCATAGCCGAATGGCACTTACTTTGGCCTTCCAGCCCTGGGAAACGCGCGCAAATGGTTGAAGGCAAAGGGAGGAGGCTGACCAAGGATCGATAGGATGGTTGTTTA
>Ga0136846_1213409_pt1 | contig 31692 bp, 26 predicted proteins | sample HopSoiMetagenom2_FD_96841 | JGI IMG/M metagenome (GOLD analysis project Ga0136846, IMG submission 96841) | Grasslands soil microbial communities from Hopland, California, USA - 2 Assembly 2016 (version 4) | ecosystem: Environmental > Terrestrial > Soil > Grasslands | place: USA: Hopland...
CCCAAATTTGGCATGCTCACGCTCATGCTCGCCTCGAGTCCCAATGCGCGCATGCCAAATTTGGCATGAAGCCGCCGTGCACCCCCGATCGACTGCTCGTGAATGGCGCAAAGATCTGTCCTGGCCTTCGCCGCTAGCCGCTCCCGTAGCCGCGGGCCATGGCGACGGCGGCGAACACCATCGCGATGATCAGCGCCGCCTCGATGTAGCTGATGCGGGCGATGCGACGGGCGGCCGCCGGGTTCGGGTTCCACGCGGACGTGCCGCGGCCGGCGATCTGGCGCCAGCGGATCAGCGTGATCATCGGTCCGACCTCGAGCAGGAGGATGATCACCAAAAAACCCATCTTCGCGAAGAAGGCCTGATTGTGCATGTAGTACGTCGTGGCCTTTTCGGTGCCGGCGAGCAGGCGCCAGATTCCCGTGCCGATCCAGAGCGCGGCCGCGACGCCCCACCACGTGTCGGCGCGGAAGGCGCGCACCATCGCCGCCCGGTCGAGCGGGCGACTCAATGCATTGGCTCGCGCCCAGACGGCGCCGAGACCGATGCCGAGCGCGATGAGGTGCATCGCGGCGAGAAAGAGCCGCAGCATAGAACGAGTGGCGAAAGGCGAGTTGCCGGTGGCGATACCGTCGGGGCGCAGGAAGTCTGCACCCCCAGGCGACGACTTACCAGCCCCGTCCGCAACGCCTAACGGTGATCCGGATCACTCCTCGTACTCGTCGGACCCCTGCACCCAGATGAACGACTGCAGATCGATCATGTCCCGCGGGCGCAGGTCGCGATTGTCCCGACGCACCGCGTTCGCGAAGGAGAGCAGGCTCTGATACGTGTCCCAGTTCGGGCGCGACTTGTAGGCGAAATCGAACCCGTATTCCGTCGCCGCGATGCGGGTGACGTTCGGCTTGAGGAAGATGTGGCGCTCCGGCGTCGCGATGAAGCCGAACACGGTCAACAGCGGCCAGGTGAGGACGCGCGTCTGGCGGCGCGGAAGCGCGGCCACTGTCTCGCACCAGTGCTCGAATCGGAGCCGGTCGTCGCCGTCGCCATGGAGAAATTCGTAGAGTCCCTCGGCGAACCGTCGCGCTCCCGCCGGCGACTTCACCGCGTCGCGCAACGCCATCTTCTCGAAGCTGAAGAGGAGATTGGTCCGCGACTCGATGCGGACCGCATGCTCCGCGATCTCGCCGAATCGGCCGCGCTCGAGCAGCACTCGATAGGCATCGGGGGCGAGCCGTTCCATCCACCGCTCGTGGGCCTCCCACTTGTACCCGCGCTCCCAATCGACGTACGTCTCGTCGGCGAATCCGCCGGGAAAGAAGCGGAGGAACTTGCGGCGGCAGCGGAGCGCTTGCGGGGTAGTGCCACGCGCGGGCGCACTCGTGGGCTTCCGGTTGCTCCGCTTCCGTCGAACGTCGATCGCTGCACCAGCCACGCACCCACCTCCGGAATGAGATTTCGAGTTGAGCAAGCACGAACCGGACCCGAGGACCGATTGCGGCAGAAATCCCGGCGCGATAGCTCTACTCGTCGCTCAGAGGACAGACGCATGACTCGTCTCGCCATCGCTATCGCGGCCGTCGGTCTCACGGCCTCCGCTCCCTTTACGCTGCGTGCGCAGAGCCCCGTGGACTCAGCGATCGTACGCTACATCGCCGGCATCCGCGCGATCGACAACCACGCGCATCCGATGCGGCCGCTGCGCCAGGGCGTGCCACCGGACACGGAGTTCGATGCCTTGCCCCTCGACGGGGTGCCTCCATTTCAGGTGCCGTGGCGGCTCCGACTCGAGAATCCGGAGTGGCGCGCAGCGCAGTCGGCGCTGTTCGGCATCCCGAATCGGGGGACGGACAGCACGTTCCGGATGTCGCTGCACGCGCGCCGGGCCCAGGAGCTCGCCGCGCGCGGCGACGGCTATCCCGCATGGGTGCTCGACCGTGCGGGAATCGATGTGATGTTCGCGAATCGCATCGTCACCGGCCCCGGTCTCACGCCACCAAGGTTTCGCTGGGTGGCGTTCGACGACGCGTTGATGCTGCCGCTCGATACTCAGGGTGAGGCGGCGCGCTCGCCGGACACGCGGAGTCTCTATCCGAAAGAGGCGGCGCTGTTGAAACGCTACATGCGCGACCTGAACGTCGAGCGCCTGCCGGCGACGCTCGACGAGTATCTGTCGAGCGTCCTCCGCGCGACGCTCGAGCGACAGCGCCGGAATGGCGCCGTGGCGGTGAAGTTCGAGGCGGCATATCTGCGTCCGCTCGACTTCGGTGACGCCGACGCTGCCGAGACGGCGCGCATCTACGCCCGCTACGCAGCGGGCGGCGCGCCGACGCGTGCCGAGTACAAGACGCTGCAGGATTATCTCTTCAAGGAGATCGCTCGTGAGGCAGGCCGACTGGGAATGGCCGTCCACATCCATGCACTCGATACCTTCGGCGGCTTTTACTCCTCGCGCGGCAGCGCGCCGCATCAGCTCGAGCCGACCTTCAACGACTCGACGCTGCGCGGCACGTCGTTCGTTCTCATTCACGGCGGCTGGCCGCTCTTCGCGCAGACGCAGTCGATGCTCGGCAAGCCTAACGTATACGCGGACATCTCGATGATGGTGCTCGTCGCCGAGCCGCGTGAGCTGGCGAACACGCTCCGGTCGTGGCTCACCGCCTGGCCGGAGAAGGTCCTCTTCGGCACCGACGCCTTCGACGGCGGCCCGGATCAGGGCTGGGAGGAGGGGGTCTACCTCGGTGCGTCGACGGCACGGCGTGCGCTGGCGCTGGCGCTCACGGGGATGATGCGCGACGGCGAGATCGACCGGACGCGCGCCGAGACGCTCGCGCGGATGGTTCTGCGCGAGAATGCGACCAAGCTATATGGGACATCACTCGCCACTAAGGACTAGTGCGTAACGGCGCTGAGTGCCAAACGGCGCGGAGTGCCAAACGGCGCGGAGTGCCAAACTGCGCGGACTTCCAAACTGCGCGAAGTTCCAAACGGCGCCAGGTGCCAAAGTGCGCGAAGTCCCAGACGTCGTTAAACGTCGTTGGGTACCTCGCGCCGTTTGGCACTCAGCGCAGTTTGGCACTCCGCGCCGTTTGGGACCTGCGCCGTTTGGGACCTGCGCCCTTTGGAACTCCGCGCCCTTAAGATCTTCCGATACGAGCCCATCTCTTGCACGAGAAGCCCCTCATGACCGCTCGGATTTTTCTTCTGTCCCCTGCGCGCTGTGACGGCGAGCGGGCGAAGCTGATCCTCAACCCGCGCGCCGAGTTTCCGCTGGCGTGCGCGCTGCGGGAGCCGGGTGGGGTGGAGCTCGGCGAGGTCTTCAGCTTTCTGAGCGGGTTGTACTTCCGCGGCAAGCTCGCGTATGCGCGCGCCTTCGCCCGCGCGCCCGAGCCACATTCCGGCACGCTGGTCATCACGACGGAGCGCGGCCTCGTGCCGCCGACGGCGCGCATCACCCGCGCCGACCTCTGCGCCTTCGCCGACGTGGACATCGGCGGGGCGGACGAGCGGTATCTCGGCCCGCTGCGGCGCGACGTGCGCCAGCTCGCGACGACGCTCCCTGACGTGGAGGTCGTTTTGCTCGGCAGCATCGCGACCGGCAAGTACGTCGACACGCTGCTCGACGCGTTAGGCGAGCGCGTCGTCTTCCCGCGCGAGTTCGTCGGGCGGGGGGACATGAGCCGCGGCGGGTTGCTCCTGCGACAGGTGCGCGAGGGCCAGGAGCTCGAGTACATTGCTGTCGCCGGAGCCGTTAGGCACGGCGCCCGACCGCCGAAGCTCGCACCGATCCGATGACGGCCGTTCGGAGATCTCGCGGCGCGTCGCCACCGCGCCGCGGCAAGCGCGCCGGTCATCGCGTGACCATTCCCGAGGGCACCGACGCGGAGCTCGTCGTCGACGGGCGTGAGGTGCGCCTCACGAACCTCGGAAAGATCTTCTGGAGTGAGAGCGGCATCACGAAGCGCATGCTCCTCCAGTATTACGCCGACGTCGCGCACGTGCTCCTGCCGCACCTCCGCGATCGCGCGATGGTGATGAAACGCTACCCGAACGGCGCGACGGGAAAGTGCTTCTTCATGAAGCGTGCGCCGTCGCCGCGACCCGACTGGATCGAGCTCTGCTCCATCGAGCACAAATCGGGGAACGTCATCGATTTCCCGATGGTCCAGGATCTCGCGTCGCTGCTCTGGGTCGTCAACCTCGGCTGCATCGACCTTAATCAGTGGTACGCGCGCTGCGACGACACGGATCGTCCAGACTACCTGCACTTCGATCTCGATCCGGTTCCCGGCGCCACCTTCGCGAAGGTAGTGGAGGCCGCGCTCGTCATGCGCGACGCGCTCGTCAAGTTAGGCATGTCGCCGCTGGTGAAGACCACTGGCTCGAAGGGCCTTCACATTTACGTGGCGATCGAGCGTGGGCCGCTGCAGAAAGAGGTCTGGACGTTCGCCAAAGCGCTCGCGCAGACGTTGGCCGCGCAACACCCGAAGCTGCTGACGGCGGAGTACATCATCGCCAAGCGGCCGCGGGGCCGTGTGCTGGTCGACTACAATCAGAATGCGTGGGGACGCACCCTCGCGTCGCTCTACTCGCCGCGGCCGAAGCCCCGCGCTCCCGTGTCCACGCCGGTGACGTGGGACGAGGTCGAGCGCGGCTTCGCGATCTCGGACTTCCGGATTGACAACGTCCCGGCGCGTGTCGCCGCGTTAGGCGACCTGTGGGCGCCGCTCCTCGCCCGCCGCGGACGCTTCAAGCTGGAGCGCATGCTGTGACGCTTCCCATTCCCCGGAGCTACGCGCCAATGGAGGCGCTCCTGGTCGACGAGCTGCCGACGGGCGAGGAGTGGCAGTACGAGCCGAAGTGGGACGGATTTCGCTGCCTTGCCTTCCGCGACGGATCGAAGATCGACCTCATGTCCAAGGCTGGGAAGCCGCTCGCGCGGTACTTCCCGGACGTCGTCGCGACGATTGGCTCGTTAGGCGCACGGCGCTTCGTCGTCGACGGTGAGATTGTGGTACCAGACGGTGACACGCTCTCCTTCGACGAGCTCCTCCTGCGCATCCACCCTGCGGCGAGCCGGGTCAAGAAGCTGGCGGAGGAGCATCCCGCGGCATTCGTCGCCTTCGACCTCCTGGTCGACGCGCGTGGCAAGTCGCTCGTCGAGAAGCCGTTCGCGGAGCGGCGGGAAGCGCTCGAGCGCTGGTACGCGACCGCGGTGCCGGACGGCGCACCAGTTTGGCTGTCACCGGCCGCGCGGTCCATGACCGTCGTGAAGAGGTGGTTCCGCTCCGTGGGCGGAGGACTCGATGGCGTCGTTGCCAAGCGACTCGACCTGCCTTACGAGTCCGGCGAGCGCGCCATGAGGAAGATGAAGCAGATGCGCACCGCGGACTGCATCGTCGGCGGCTTCCGGTACGCGAGCAACGCGAAAATCGTTGGCTCGCTTCTGCTCGGCCTCTATGATGATGATGGTTTGCTCAACCATGTCGGGTTCTGCTCGAACATGAAGGCAGCGGAGCGTGAGAAGCTGACGCCGAAGCTCGAGAAGCTGATCAGGAAGCCGGGGTTCACGGGCCAGGCACCGGGCGGGCCGAGCCGGTGGAGCACGGAACGTTCGGCACAGTGGGAGCCCCTGGCGCCGAAGCTCGTGGTCGAGGTGCAGTACGATCACTTCTCCGGCGGCCGCTTCCGGCATGGGACGTCATTCCAGCGCTGGCGGCCCGACAAGGATCCGTCGCAGTGCACGATGGAGCAGGTGGCGCAGGAAGGGAGGTCCGCGTTGAAGCTGCTGTGAGTGGTGGTTGGTGGTCGCGCCGCGGCGAGATCAGGGCTGTCGGACGCGAATGACGCGAATCTGAGGCGAATCCAACCAAGGAAGTTCAGGTCCCTCGGGTCCAGAAGGACGATTGCTCGGCGGATCGATCGCATTCGCTTTTGATTCGCGTCATTCGCGTCCTGAAACTCTGGGGCCTGCGGCAGTGGTCGACCCTCTTGCGGTGATCCCAGTTCTCTGACTAAAGTCAGAGATCATGGACCCCGCGGCCATTCAGCAGATCCGACGATTCAATCGGACGGTTGCCGAGGGGATCGGCACGTTCACGGATCACTTCCTCGGCCGCGGGCGACCGTATGGGGAGTCGCGTGTCCTCTGGGAGATCGGCACGGACGGCGCTGACATTCGTGAGCTGCGCGATCGGCTCGGGCTCGACTCCGGGTATGTGAGTCGGATGCTGCGGTCGCTCGAGCGACAGAAGCTGGTCAGGGTTCGCGTTCACGCCGCGGATCGGCGGGTGCGGCGCGCGGAGCTCACCGCTCTTGGGCGGCGCGAGCGAGCGGTCCTCGACAGCCGCTCCGACGCGCTGGCCGCGCGCATCCTCGAGCCTCTCACCGACAAGCAGCGCGCGTCGTTGCTTGCCGCCGTCTCCGATGTCGAGCGGCTGCTGCAGCCGTCGATGGTGCGATTCGCGATCGAGCGCCCGACGAGCGCCGATGCACAATGGTGCTGGCGACAGTACTTCGCCGAGCTCGACGAGCGCTTCGAGAATGGATTCGATGCTGACGTCGCGCTGCCGGTGGACGTACGCGAGGTCACGCCGCCGGGAGGCGCGTTGATCGTGGCGCGCCTCCATGGCCGGCCGATCGGCTGCGGCTCCGTGAAGACGCCACGCGGCGCGCCGGCGTACCTCAAGCGCATGTGGGTCGCGCGGGAAGCGCGAGGGCTTGGCGTGGGACGCCGCCTCCTGGCCGAGCTGGAAGGATATGCGCGGAGCACGGGCGCGAAGACGATCCACCTCGAGACCAATCGCGCGTTGCGCGAGGCCATCGCGCTCTATCGGGCGTCGGGGTACGTTGAGGTCCCGGCGTTCAACGCCGAGCCGTACGCGCATCACTGGTTCGAGAAGCCGCTCACGCAGGCGTGAGCCCCGCTGCCTAACGATTCCTCCTCGCACATGAAGACTCTCATCGTCGTTGCCGCGGCGAGCGCCGGCTTTTGTCTCTCGCTGCCGCGGCCGGCATTCAGTCAGAGCGGCGGCGGCGGCGCGGTGGCCGACACGTCGCCCTTTCGCGCGCTCGACCTCCCAGCGCCAAATGCATATCGAACGGGCTCGGGACGCCCCGGGCCGAGCTACTGGCAGCAGCGCGCAGACTATCACATCGTGGCGACCCTCGATCCCGCCCACAACGAGATCCGCGGTCGTGAGGGGATCCGCTACACCAACAACTCGCCGGACGCGCTTCCCTACGTCTGGGTGTACCTCGAGCAGAACATCTGTGCGCCGGGCAGCGTTACGAATCTGCTCAACCAGCCGCCGCTCGCCTTCCTCGGCTCATCCTTCGATTTCTCCTGCCAGGGCTTTGCGGGCGGCCTGACGCTCGACGCCGTTCGCGTCGATGGCAAGGAGACCCGCGGCGAAGTCTTCGGAACGACGATGCGGATCGACCTGCCTGTCCCACTCCGCACCGGCGCGTCCGCGCAACTCGACTTCGGCTGGCACTTCGCCGTGCCGCCGCAGGGCGCGGGGCGCATGGGCCACGACGGTCCGCTGTATGAGATCGCGCAGTGGTATCCACGCGTGGCGGTCTACGACGACCTTCGCGGATGGAATCACGAGCCGTACATCGGCGCGGGGGAGTTTTACCTCGAGTACGGGAGCTTCGACGTCTCGCTCACCGTGCCGTCAACATACATCGTGGCCGCCACGGGTCAGCTGAAGAACGCCGGTGAGGTCCTCACGCCCACGCAGAGCGCGCGACTTCGCGCAGCGCGCTTCACCGACACCACCGTCGCGATCATCTCGAAGTCGGAAGCCGGGCACCCGGAGCGAACGCGTCCCAGGACGCAGGGAACGCTGACCTGGCATTTCATGGCGGACAGCGTCCGCGACTTCGCCTTCGCCGCGGGGCCGAACTTCCGCTGGGACGCGGCGAGCTATGACAACATACTCATCGAGACGCTCTACCGGCCGACAGCAACGCGGTGGGAAGAAGCGATCAAGATGGCGCGCGCCGCGATCAAGCACTTCAGCGAGCAATGGTATCGGTATCCCTACTCGCACGCGACGACTGTCGAGGGTCCGATCGAGGGAATGGAGTACCCGATGCTGACCTTCGTGCCGAACAGTCCGACGCGCGAGGACCAGCAATGGGCGCTGAGCCACGAGTTCGGGCACGAGTGGTTCCCGATGATCGTCGGCTCCAACGAGCGGCTCTCTCCGTGGATGGACGAGGGCTTCAACACATTCATCGATCTCGCCGGCGCAGCGACGTACTTCGCCGGCACTCCGTACGGTGATTCGATCGAGGTGCACCCCCTGCATCTCTACGCCGAGCACGCGAAGCCTGGCAATGAGCAACCGCTCATCGAGAAGCCGGTCGAGGTACGGGACCTCTTCTGGGGCGGCTACCAGAAACCTGCCCTCATGATGCAGCTGCTGCGCTACGAGGTGCTCGGCAAGGAGCGCTTCGACGCGGCCTTCCGGGAGTACATCCGCACCTGGGCGTTCAAGCATCCGACGCCCGCGGATTTCTTCCGGCTCATGCGCGACGAATCAGGAATGGAGCTCGACTGGTTCTGGCGCGACTGGATCTTCACGACGTCGCGTCTCGATCAGGCGGTCGACTCGGTGAGCACTGTGGCGGGCGGTTCGATTATCCATCTCGAGAATCGCGGCACGATGGTGATGCCCGCCGAGCTCGCGATCACCTTCGCCGACGGCACGCGCTCGACGGTTAAGCTGCCGGTGGAGATGTGGAATCTCGGTTCGCGCTTCGCCTATCGAGTCCCGGAGCAGAAGCGCGTGCAGCGAGTCGAGGTCGATCCGCGAAGGGCGATGCCAGATGTTGATCGGGCAAATAATGTCTGGCCAAGATAGCCGCTGTCATCCGGAGGAGCGAAGCAGACTCCGAGTGCAGCCGGGCATCCTCAGGTGTGAACTACGAAACGGCCGGAAACGACTCTGAAAATGCACGGAAAAAGGCAAAAGAGCGGGAACGATTTTTTAGAGAAGATCGTCACCGCTCTTTGTTGTCGTACCCGTGATTCTTCCGCGCTGTTTCCGGCCGTTTCGTAGTTCAAACCAATTGATAGCTGCTACTAGTCGGAGTCAGACCACGGTCTGAGGGATGACATCAATAGACACTCAGATCCATCCCCATCACCACCTGCCCCGCAAATCGTGAGCGCGCCTCCCCGAGAATCTCGTCGGCGCTCTCACCGAAGAAGAGGACGTGAGTGAGCAGGAGCAGCTTCGGCTTCGCGCGCGTCGCGAGGTCGCCCAGCTCGAGCGCGGACGTGTGGAAGGTGGAGTGGTAGCGCCGGCTGGCGCTGTCGAGGCGATCGAAGCCCTTCTTCGAGTAGACCTCGTGGACGAGCACGTCGCAGCCATGGCAGGCGTCTACGATGGCGTCGCTCGGGCCGGTGTCGCCGGAGATGACGATGCTTCGGCCGCCGGCGTCGACGCGATAGCCTAACGCGGACCGCCAGCTGCCGTGCGGGACGCGGAAGGCCCTCACCGTCACGTTCGAGTCGCGATAGACGAGCCCCGGTGCCACCTCGTGCACGAGCACGCGATACGCGTTCGAGTCACCTCGCTCGAGACCATGGATGCGGAGATCGATGTCTTCGTGGTATGCCCGGAGGATTCCCGTGACCAGGGCCCGCGTGCCAGGAGGTCCATAGACGTGCAATGGTCCCTTGCGGTGCATGACCGCGGGGGTGAGCATGACGTCCGGCACGCCTAACGTGTGGTCCGAGTGCAGATGGGTGAGAAAGAGGTAGCGAAGATTTGGCGCGCGCAGCGCCGGGATCGAGTCGCGCTGAGCGGCGGCCACTGCTCGCCTAACGACGCCAGGGCCGGCGTCGAACAGGTACGAGGTACCGTTGACGACCACGGCGAGCGATGGGCCGCCCCGATCCGGATCGGGGATCGGCGTTCCAGTGCCGAGGAGAACGAGTCGCGCACCGGAGTCGGCGGATGTGGCAGCGCGCGGTAGCAACGGCGTGCGAGCCGACGACGCGCCGGCAATGATGGTACTCCCCGCGAGAACGGCCACGACCAATCGCATTGTCATGAGTTGATTGTCCACGGCAGGAAGGTGGTCGCTGTGTTCGACCGGGAGGAAGCCTACATTTCGTGGGTGCTGCTCAATGTTACCGACCGCGGCCTCCACTGCGAGGCCGGCGACTTCTACATCGATCCCTGGCTCCCCGTGCCGCGCGCCGTCATCACCCACGCGCACGGCGATCACGCCCGCTGGGGCTGCGACAGCTACCTCGGCGCGCGCGAGGGCGAGCGCGTCATGCGCACCCGACTCGGCGCCGGTGCGACGATCCGCTTCGTCGACTACGGCGAGGCGATCGATCAGCAGGGCGTGCGTATCAGCCTCCATCCCGCCGGCCACATTCTTGGGTCCGCGCAGGTTCGGGTCGAGTACCAGGGTGAGGTGTGGGTGGTCTCCGGCGATTACAAGACGGAGCCCGACGCCACGTGTACGCCATTCGAGCTGGTGCGCTGCCATACCTTCATCACCGAATCCACCTTCGGCCTGCCGATCTATCGCTGGACGCCTGAGGCAATTGCCCTCGATGAGCTGCGGGCGTGGTGGCGCGCGAACGCCGACGCTGGCCGCACGTCGGTGCTCTTCGCTTACTCGTTAGGCAAGGCGCAGCGCGTCCTCGCTGGTCTGCGCGACGCGGCGATCGGGCCGATCTACACCCACGGCGCGATCGAGCGGCTGAATCGCGATTATCGCGACTCCGGCGTCGCGATCGCCGACACGATCTATGCGGGCACGATGCCGCGCGGCCACGACTACGCAGGTGGACTCGTGCTCGCGCCGCCATCCGCGGGCGGCTCGCTCTGGCTCCGCCGCTTCGGCGCGATCTCCACGGGGTTCGCGTCCGGATGGATGCGCATCCGGGGCGCTCGTCGGCGCCGCTCGATCGATCGCGGCTTCGTTCTCTCCGACCATGCCGATTGGCCGTCGCTGCTCGCGACGATCGATGCCACGGGCGCGGAGCGCGTCTGGGTGACGCACGGCTACCGCGAGCCAGTCGTCCGCTGGCTCGTGGAGCATGGCGTCGAGGCAGAGGCGGTGGCGAGCCGTTGGGAGGGCGAGGGTGAAGCCGAGCTCCAGGATCTCGGAGTCGCTGGCGAGGAGATCGTCGCGTGAAGCGCTTCGCCGCGCTCGTGGCGGCCATCGACGAGACGACGCGGACGAGCGAGAAGGTCGAGGCGATGGTCGCGTATTTTAAGGATGCTCAACCGGCCGACGCAGCTTGGGCGGTGCACTTCCTGAGTGGCGAGCGGCCGAAGCGGCTCATTCCTGTGCGTCGGCTGGCAGGTTGGGCGACCGAGGCGAGCGACGTACCGGAGTGGCTCTTCGAGCAATGCTACGAGGCCGTGGGAGACCTGGCGGAGACCATCTCCCTGCTCCTCCCCGAGCCCGCGACGCCCGAGGAGCGCGCGCTGCACGTCTGGATCGAGGAGTATCTGCTGCCGTTAGGCGAGATGGAGGAGCACGAGCAGCGCGCGGCCATCCTCGCGGCCTGGCGGTCGCTCGCGGGATTCGAGCGCTTCGTCTGGAATAAGCTGATCACCGGCGGATTCCGCGTCGGCGTCTCGCAGCCGCTGGTCATTCGCGCGCTGTCGCGTGTGAGCGGCCTCTCCGAAGGAGTCATCGCGCACCGCCTGACTGGTAATTGGGCGCCGCACGCCGATTCATGGACGACGCTCGTCGCCGAGCAGACCGCGGACACGGACGTGTCGAGACCGTATCCGTTCTACCTCGCCTACGCGCTGGAGGAGGAGCTCGAGACGCTCGGCGAGCCGCAGGAGTGGCAGGTCGAGTGGAAGTGGGATGGGATTCGCGCGCAGCTGGTGCGCCGCGCAGACCGGTGCTACCTCTGGTCTCGCGGCGAGGAGCTCGTCACCGAGCGGTTTCCGGAGATCGCGACCGCGGCGCGGCTGCTGCCGGATGGCACCGTGATCGACGGGGAGATCATGCCGTGGAAGGAGGGGAAGCCCCTCGCTTTCTCCCAGCTGCAGCGTCGCATCGGGCGCAAAGCGTTAGGCACGAAGATCCTCGAGGAGGTGCCGGTAGTGCTCATCGCGTACGACCTGCTCGAGATCGCCGGCGAGGACGTGCGCGAAAGGCCGCTCGCCTGGCGACGCGCGCGGCTCGCCGAGCTGCTGGCGACGCCCGGTGTTTCGCGAACGCTAATGTTGTCGCCAGCCGTCGCCGCTGCCGCGTGGGACGCCGTTCGCGCGGCGTGGCGGCGCGCGCGTGAGGAATGCGCCGAGGGGCTGATGCTCAAACGGCTCGACGCATCGTATGGTGTTGGCCGGCGGCGCGGCGGCTGGTGGAAATGGAAGGTGCAGCCGTACGCCGTGGACGCGGTGATGATCTATGCACAGGCGGGCCACGGCCGCCGCGCGTCGCTCAACACCGATTACACGTTCGCGGTCTGGGACGGTGGGACCCTCGTTCCCTTCGCAAAGGCGTATTCCGGTCTCACGGACGCCGAGATTCGGGAGCTCGATGCCTGGATCCGCCGCAATACCGTCGAGAAGTTCGGGCCGGTGCGGAGCGTCAAGCCGGAACAGGTGTTCGAGCTGGCGTTCGAGGGGATTCAACCGAGCCCGCGCCACAAGTCCGGCGTTGCCGTTAGGTTTCCGCGCATCGCGCGCTGGCGGACGGACAAGAAGCCGGAAGACGCGGACACGTTAGAGACGTTGCGCACGTTGCTCCACGCAGCCGACACCGAAGGAGACTCCAGGGAATGAACCGTGCACTCGTCGTCCTCCTCGTTGTCTGTGCCGTGTCGACGGCTCGCGGGCAGCAACCCTTGCTCTCCGCCAGTGATTCCTCGCTCGTCGCGCGGATTCTCCTCGCCGAGGACGAGCGAGACGCCTCGAGTCCTGCGCTCGCGGAGGGAATCGCCAGCCCGGACCCGCGCATCCAACTGCTGGCGCGTCGCGCGAAGTCGCGGATCGGTGATCCGAAGTTCGCGTCCCGGGACTCCTTTCCGCCGCTGGCGGCGCCGCCATCGTACTCGGATCCTGCTTGGCGCCTGCATTATCGAGCGCTCAAGGCGGGGGACTGCGTGCCGTTGCGCGGTGCACTCGCAGATAGTAACTGGCACGTTCGGCTACACGCGGCAGATCTCGCGGGCAAGGAGTGCGCGACGGACTCGCTCCTCGTGAAGACACTGATCACGTGGGTGCGGAGCGCGCCGCCTAACGCGAAGCGTGCCCACGGCGGGGTATCGTGGCATCCGGCGGCACACGGGATTCTCGCGCTGGCGAGGATACGGCCGGAGGTTGCGAGGCACATGCTGCCTCCGATCGCTCGCAACCCGGTGCCCTGGTTGCGCGACTACGCCGCGCGCGCGGCGGGGATCGTCAGTGACACAGCGACGCTTCGCACCCTCGCGGACGACGCGAATGACAACGTGCGAGAAGCGGCGATCGACGGGCTCGCGACGGTGGCCAAGCACGCGGCAGACGACGTCTATCTGCGGGCGCTGCTCGTCGGACAGGGGCCTCGGCTGCCCGGCTATCAGGTGATCCGCGCCGCCGCGCGCGCGCTCGCGGGCTCGCCGCGCAAGAACGACGTGCTGCGCAATACTCTCGCGGCCGCGTCGCTCCTCCAGAAGGACTCCAGCGAGACCTCGCGCGATACGCGCCTGGATCTGCTCAAGCGCATCGACGAGACCGTGGACGCGGGGCACGTCGCGGCGGTCGTTCTCCTCGCCGAAGACTTCGACTGCGCGGTGGCTCAGGCCGCGGCGACGATCGCGGCGCGGTTCGGGCCGGCCTCGGGCACGGCCCCGCGCTGCACCAAGCTTCCCGTTAGGCTTCCGCCGGAAGCGGTCGCCCTCGCGCTTGGCGCCGAGCGGCGGCTCCGGGTCGTGCTCGCGGACTCGAGTGGCGGCGGCTCGTTCGTCGTTCGACTTCGCGGTGACGTGGCGCCAATCATGGCCGCGCGGATCCTCGAGCTCGCGCGGTCACACTACTACGACGGACTCACCTGGCAGCGCGTGGAGCCGGACTTCGTCATTCAGGGCGGGAGTCCGAGGTCGAATGAGTATGTTGGAAACCCGCGCTTCATCCGCGACGAGCTCGGAACGGTTCCTCACGTCCGCGGCACGGTGGGCATGAGCACCCGCGGCCACGACACGGGCGACGCGCAGTGGTTCGTCAACCTCCGCGACAACCTGCGGTTGAATCGGGACTACTCGATCTTTGGGGAAGTGCTCGAGGGAATCGATGTCGTGGATGGGGTTCTGGAAGGAGATGTCATCGCGCGCATCGAGGTCATCTGATTTTTCGTGCGACGATACAAAGTCCTTTCAAGTCTGGGTGTTGAAAGCGTCCCGCCCATCGGACACACTAGCCCTATGAAAACATCCACTCTGGCACTCCTGCTCGCGGCGAGCCTCGGCATTGGCTTACGCGAGACACCACACGGCACCATCGTCGCGAGCAACATGCGCGACAACACCGCCACTGTCATCGACGCGGCAAGCGGGAAGGTGATCGCGACGATAAGGACCGGCGAGGCGCCGCATGAAGTCGCGACGACCCACGACGGACGCTTTGCCGTCGTCAGCAACTACGGCACGCGCGAGCGGCCGGGGAACAGTATCACCGTCATCGACCTGCAGCGCCTCGCCGTGGCGCGGACGATCGACCTCGGCGACTACCGGCGGCCGCACGGGATGGCCTTCTTCCCCGGCGACACGCTACTCGCGGTGACATCCGAGGTGAGCCGAGCCGTGCTCCTCGTCGATTTCCGCGACGGGAAGGTTGTTGGAACGGTGCCGACAGGCCAGCGTGCCTCGCACATGCTCGCGATGTCGTCGTCTGGCGACGAGCTGTTCACGGCGAACATCGCCGATCACTCGATCAGCCGCCTCGACGTCCGCAATCGCGCGACGCGCACGATCATTTCCGTCGCCAGGCAGCCCGAGGGAATCGCGATCGCGGCAGACGGCAAGCGCGTCTGGGTCGGGAGCAACGCCGACAGCGTCGTCCTCGTCGTCGACACAGACGCCGGCCGCGTCATCGACACGCTGCGTGGATTCGGCATGCCGTATCGCATGGCGCTCTCCCGCGACGGCCGGTCGGCCGTGGTCAGCGATCCGGTCAAGGGTGAAATTCGGCTCTTCGACGCAAAGACCCGGCGTCAGCGTTTCCTCATCGCGGTCCCGCGCGACAGCATCGTTGCGACGGCTGAAGTGCCGGGATCGCCGTCGCCGGAAGGGGTGACGACGTCTCCGGACGGGCGCTGGGCGTTCGTGACCTTGCAAGGTCGCAACCTCGTCGCAATTATCGACGTCGAACGGGGCGCGATCACCGGCTACGCGCCCACGGGCAACTGGTCCGACGGCATCGCGTACTCGGCGCTGGAACACAAGTAGGGTCGGCAACGGAGCGCCAACCCGCCGCGCAACGTTGCGGGGCGCTGGCTCGTCTTTCAACAAGCCGGCGCACCTTCGTTGCCTTCATCGCTTTCACACCTCCATGTTGCATCGACGCATTCAGTATCTTCTCGCGCTGCTTTTCCCCGCAGCGTCCCTCGGCGCACAGACGAGCGTCGTCGGCACGGTGACGGACAGCGTCGGCCACCATCCCGTCACCGGCGCCCTCGTCCAGATCGCCGGCTCGGGATCCTTCGTCAAGAGCACGACATCCGACTCGTTAGGCAGATACCGCATCGCCGACGTACCGCCTGGCAGCTACCTCCTCGGTTTCTTCCACGCGACGCTCGACAGCCTCGGCCTCGACGTCTCGCCGAAGCAAGTCACGATCGTCGCCGGCGTCGGCGAGCAGCACGTCGACCTCGCCATCCCGCCCGCGGAGCGGATTGCCGGACAACTCTGCCGCGGCACGGCCGACCGCGATTCGACCGGGCTCCTCATCGGGCATCTTCGCGACGCCGAGACGCGGCAGCCACGCAAGGGATCGGTGACCGTGCTCTGGATGGAGCTCACCATCGGTCAGGGAGGCGTGCACCGCAATCGCCAGCAGATTCCAATCAAGACGGATGACCTCGGTTGGTTCGCGATGTGCGGCCTGCCGAGTGACGCCGTCCTCCAGGCGAGCGCGCAGGCGGGCGACGAGGAGAGCGGCGTAGTCGAGCTGCAGGTGCCGGCGGGTGGGCTGTTGCTCCGGGATTTTCTCGTCAGCCATGCCGACTCGCTTGTGCCGGTCTACGACGACTCGAGTGCCGTGAAGGGTGTGCTCCCGCTGCCGATGCTGCGCCGCGGCAGCGCGCGCGTGAGCGGCGTCGTGCATAACGACAAAGGCAAGCCGGTGGCGAACGCGCAGGTGAGCGTCCCCGGCACCGGCATCGACGCTCGCACCGAGGAGACGGGCACCTTCCAGCTCGGCGGCCTCCCATCGGGGACGCAAACGGTGGAGGTGCGCGCGATCGGCTTCGAGCCGAAGCGGGTCGCCGTCGACCTGACGCGGGACCGCCTAACGACGCTCGACGTCCTGCTCGACCATCCCGTGCAGACGCTCGATGCCGTGAAGATCTACGGCAAGGGCAACGTCGCGATGGCGGAGTTCCAGCGCCGGCTCAAGGCGGGGTGGGGCCACATTCTGACGCCCGCCGACATCGCCCGCCGCGGCGCCTTTGAGGCGACGGATCTCTTCCGCACGATGCCTGGCGTGCGCGTCGCCCAGGGGCGTGGCTTCAGCAGCACCGTCCTCATCCGCGGCTGCCGCCCGACTGTGTATCTCAACGGCATGCGCATGGACGAGGAAGCCGCGAGCGACATCGACATGCTCGTTAGGCCGAGCGAGCTCACCGCGGTCGAGGTCTATACCGCCGCGAACCGCCCCGCCGAATTCTTCGGCAACAGCTGTGGATCGATCGTGCTCTGGGCGGGGATGCTCCCGCGGTAGTCCTCCGTCCTCAGCGCAGCGAAGGATCTGCGCCACGCACGCTCCGAGGGCATCCAGGCGGAACAACAGCTGGTACGCGAATTTGCGCGAAAACTGCACGAATCCAACCAAAGTAGTGAGAGCTCCTCAGTCAACGAGCCGAGATGTTTTTGGGTGCGCCGCACATCCATCGGTGTGCAGCTCCAAAAAAGAATCCCGGCTCCTGGCGCAAGGAGTCATCCCCGACACGGAGCGATTCGCAATAGATTCGCGTCAATTCGCGTCCCAGCTGTTGGTCTGGTTGCAGGCGATCGCAGCGTCCAAGCCGCAAAGAGCAGATCCTGCGCTTCGCTCGGGATGACAAGGCTCATCACAACAGTCTCTCCAACCGGATCGGCAGCTCGCGTACACGCTTTCCCGTCGCGTGGTAGACCGCGTTCGCGATGGAAGCAGCGACGCCGGTGATGCCGATCTCGCCGACGCCCTTCGCGCCAACAGTGCTCACATGCTCGTCCGGCTCCTCGATGAACGCGGTATTGATCGTGCCGATGTCGGCGTTCACGGGAACGTGATACTCCGCGAGATCAGCGTTAACATAGCGGCCGGTGCGAGGATCGATGAGCGTTTCCTCCTCGAGCGCCATGCCGACGCCCCAGACGACGCCGCCGACGATCTGGCTCCGAGCCGTCTTCGCGTTGAGGATGCGCCCGACGGCGTGCGCGGTCACGATGCGCGGGACGCGCACGATCGCGAGGTCCGGATCGACGCGCACCTCGGTGAAGACCGCCCCGAAGGAATGCATCGAGTACTGCTGCGCGTCGGCCCCAGGACGCGACGCAACGGTCACCTCCACCGGCTGGTCACCATTGCGCACGATGAGCGCCGCGAACGTGTCGCTCTTGCCGAGCAGGCCGCCTGCAGTCAAGCGGCCATCGACCACTCGAACGTCGCTCTCGATCGCACCGTGCAGGGGAGACTGCGGGTCACTGATCGCGAGCTGGACGAGCTTCTGCCTTAGCGCTACCGCGACGTCGTGGACCGCGGAGCCCGTGGACGCTGCGGTCACGGAGCCCGTCGACGCCGGATTCTCCGGCATATCGGTGCTCCCCAGCTCAAAGCGCACGTGAGCGGGTGCGATGCCTAACGCGTCGGCCGCGATCTGGGACATCGAGGTATACGTGCCGCAGCCGATCTCCTGCGTACCCGCGCGCACCCATGCCGTGCCGTTGGGCATCATCCGCGCGACTGCACCCGCTGGCGCACGCCGCGCCGGATACGTCGCCGTCGCCATTCCGTACCCGATGAGCCATCGTCCATCGCGCATCGAGCGCGGCTCGGGTGTTCGCCGGCTCCATCCAAATCGCGTTGCCGCTGATGCGTAGCATTCGCGCAGCGACTTGCTCGACCACGGCTTGCCACTCTCCGGATCTTTCTCCGCGTAGTTCTTCAATCGCAGCGCGACGGGATCCATCTTGAGCGCGTACGCCAGCTCGTCCATCGCGCTCTCGAGCGCGAAAGTGCCCGTGGATTCGCCCGGTGCGCGCATGAACGTCGGCGTGCCTACATTGACCCGCACGAGATCGTACTGCGTCTCGACGTTCGGACATTCGTAGAGCATTCGCGTCTGCGACGTCGCCGGCTCGACCCAGTCCTCGATCGTCGACGTCGTCGACTTGCTGTGATGGCGAATGGCGGTGAGCGTCCCGTCGCTCGTCGCGCCTAACGTGACGCGCTGCTCGGTGCGCGGACGCCCACCAACGGGGCCGAACATCTGACGCCGAGTGAGCACGAGCTTCACTGGACGTTCAACCTCGCGCGCCGCCATCGCCGCGAGCGTCTCGTGCGACCATGGTCCGCCCTTGCTGCCGAAGCCGCCGCCGGTGAAGTACGCGACGACACGCACCTTGTCCGGCGTCAACCCGAAGTGCCGCGCGACGGTGTTCCGGACGCTCGTGATCCCCTGCGTCGACTCGTAGAGTGTGAGCGAATCGCCTTCCCACTGCGCGAGGGTGCTGTGCACCTCCATCGGATTATGGTTCTCGAGCGGCGTGATGTACGTGTGATCGACGGTCACCGCCGCGCCGGCGAGACCCTTGGCGACGTCACCGCGCGTGACCGTGCGCTCGCCGCCTAACGGGTGCACATCCTCCGGCTTATTGAGAGCCGCTGTCGACCAGTCGATGACCGCGGTCTCGTACTCGTAGCGCACCCGCACCAGGTAGGCCGCCTCGCGCGCGTGCTCGAAGGTGTCCGCCACCACGAGCCCGATCGGCTGGCCGTTATAGCGCACACCGTCATCCTGGAGCACCGTCGGCACGCGCATCGACAACGCGCCGCGCGCCGCGGGACCTTGCCCGCCCTGCCCCTGTCGCTGTCTACCTTGCGGGCCGCCGCCCTGCGCCGCCCCGGCGTTCTGCGACGGTGGGTGTGGCCCGGGCTTCGGCGCGCCGGGAAGCCGCGGCGCACTGAACGGCGTGAAAACCCTGATGACTCCGGGCACTTTCTCCGCCGCCGACGTGTCCATCGACTTCACTCGTCCCCTCGCGATGGTGCTCGTCACGATCACCGCGTGCGCGACGTTAGGCACCGCGAACTCCGCCGCATAACGAGCGCCGCCAGTGACCTTGAGCCGCCCGTCGACGCGATCCAGTGGCTGGCCGAGGCTGGCTCGGCGCGGCGGCTTGGGCTTGCGATACATGGTCATGCCGTCACCTCCGTCAGCGCTCGAATGAGCGTGCGCTTGGCGAGCGTGACCTTGAACGCATTGTCCCGCTGCGGTCGTGCCGCGGCGAGCGCGGCATCGGCGGCGGCGCGGAAGGTCTGCTCCGTCGCCTGCTTGCCCACGAGGAGTCGCTCCGCTTCCCGAGACCGCCATGGCTTGGTGGCAATGCCGCCAAGCCCGACGCGCGCGTCGCGAATGTTGCGGCCGTCCAGCTCCACCGCGACGGCCGCCGACGCGAGCGCGAACGCATAGCTCGCCCGGTCGCGCACCTTGAGGTAGAGCGAGCGACGCGCGGCGGCGAGCGCCGGCAGATCGATCGCCGTGATCAACTCACCCGGGCGGAGCACGGTCTCGACCTCGGGATGCGCACCCGGAACCACGTGCAGGTTCGCTATCGGGAGCGCCCGCTCCTGTCCATTCGGCGAGTGGACGTGCACCGTCGCCCCTAACGCGACGAGCGCCACCGCGAGATCGCCAGGGTACGTCGCGATGCATCGCTCGGACGTGCCGAGTACTGCTTCCGTGCGATTGATGCCGTGGATCGCCGAGCAGCCGCTGCCTGGCTCGCGCTTGTTGCACGGCATCGCGGTATCGCGGAAGTACGGGCAGCGCGTTCGCTGGAGCACGTTGCCGCCGATCGTCGCCATGTTGCGCAGCTGGCCCGACGCGGCGAGCAGCAGCGACTGGCTGACGACGGGATAGCGCTCCCGCACGCGCGCGTCCCACGCGACGTCACGCATACGCGCGAGTCCGCCGACGCGGATGCCACCGTCAGGCAGCTCGCTGATCGCGGCGAGTGACGGATCGCGCCGAGCGAGATCGTTGATGTCGATGACGTGCGACGGCCGCTCGACGTCGAGCTTCATCAGGTCGATGAGATTCGTCCCGCCAGCCACGAAGCGTGTCGATGCCGCCGCGCCCGCGCCCACCGCCGACGCGAGATCCGTGGCGCGAATGTACTCGAAGTCGATCATTGCCTGTTCCCTCCGCCATTCGTCGCCTGCGCGCGACGCACCTCCTGCACCGCCGCGACGATCCCCGGATACGCGCCGCAGCGGCAGATGTTGCCGCTCATCGCCTCGCGCACGTCGTCATCGGTCGGACCCCAGGGCTCGTCCAGCACCGCGACCGCCGACATGACCTGACCCGACGTGCAGTACCCGCACTGGAAGCCGTCGTTGGTGATGAATGCCTGCTGCATCGGGTGGAGCTGCTCGCCGCTCGCAAGCCCCTCGATCGTCGTTATGCGCCGGCCCTCCTGCATAACGGCGAATGTCAGGCACGACAGCTCACGGCGGCCGTCGATGTGCACGGTGCACGCGCCGCATTGTCCGTGGTCGCAGCCCTTCTTGCTGCCGGTGAGCCCAGCGTATTCGCGAAGGGCGTCGAGCAGGGTGACGCGCGGCTCGAGGGAGAGTGAGAGCTGGCGACCATTCACGGTGAGCGTCACCGGCCGCACGGTGGATGCCGGGGCCGCGAGCCGCGCGGCCCGCTCCGCGTGTGCTTCTACTGGCCGTAGCGCGAGCGCGAATGCCGCGGCGAGCGCCGTGGCCACGAAGTCGCGTCGTGTCCAACCAGCAGACGGTGCCTCGTTAGGCTCGCCAGTGGACGCGGTCGGCTCGTGCACGAACGGCGCGGCGACGACGCTGATCGCGCGAGCGACGTCGGTTGGACTGACGAGCGACATCGGCCCGACCTGTGACCACCGCACGACACCACCCGCGTCGATGACGAAGACGGCGGGCTCGCTGCCGACGCCGTACTGCCTGGCAACAGCCGAGTCCGCGGCGAGCACGGGAAGCGACAGCGCGGCGTCGGTGAAGCTGAGGTCTCGCCAGGGACCGGCACCGCCGATCTGCAGCAGCCGCGCACCCGCGACGCCGCCGAGGCTCGCGATCAGCTTGTTGTAGGTCTCGATGTGCTCGGCACGCGCGGGATCCCACTCCGCGCCGTGAAACGCGAGCACGACGGGCGAGCCACGGAAGTCGAAGAGGCGGTGCGTGGCGCCGCCATACGCGAACGCGAAATCGGGCGCGTCGTCGCCGGGCTGGATCGGCTCTCGATCATTGAGCGAGCGCATAACTCGGTAAGTGAAGGCGATGCAGTCCTCGCGGCAATTCCTGTGCTGGATCGCTGATGCGACTCCAGAAACTAGAGCTGCTATGAGGATCTGCCGACAAGACGCGGGTGCGATCGCATTCCCATCCGCCTGCGCGACACTGACACGTCCGGCTTGTGCGGACAGCGCAAGCAGCGCCCTCTGGTCGGCTGCGAGCCAGAACGGCGAGTATTATAAGGCCAAATCGTGATGCCGGCGGGTCGCGACCCTGCCGAACCGCGGCACTCGTCAGCTTCAGCGTTCGTCAGGCCGTTCGCGACTGAGAATCGGAAAGGGCGCGCGCGCGGTCGAGTAGAACGCGACCAAGAAGCGCGACCAAGAAGGCGGGGATACCAGTCAGCAGGGGCCACGCGACCACGGATAGAAGAATCAGGCGCAGGCGAGTTGGCTCACCCCAATGCGCGCGGAGGGGACCTAGTGCAGCCACGCCGGCGGCACCGAGCGCGACGGCGAAGGCAACGTACATGGCGGCCCGGAATGGCTGCGTCCGAAGTCGACGCTCCGCCGCGAGGTGCCAGGCAAAGACTACGAGGCTGAGGACCCAGGCGGCGATGCGCCACCACTGCGCCGGAAGCGGCCGCGGAGACATGCCAGCAACAACGGGGGGAATGGTGCTGGCCACGATGTACCCAGCGCCGGCGAGCAACGACGTCCAAACGCGGATCTGTCGCATACGGGAAGCTCGGGTGTCGCCTAACGCCCGAGCTCAGCTGCGGCCGAGTCAATAAGAGCGTTGCGCGGAGCCCAACGCAACATCCGCTGATCGGCTGTCAGTTGCAGCGTTCGTTAGACGGCTTGCGGGATAGGATTCTCTTCACGCCAGCCAATCGCGAGCATGCGGTAGTCGAGAAATGACGGATTCCGATGATCGACACCTCGGGTCTTGCACATGCGGGGAAAAACACTTCGAAAATCGATGTAGCGACTGGCGATTAGTTGCGCGCCCGGCATCAATATCTGAGGCCGCGCCGCGAGAAGCCAGTTTCGCGTTGCTGCTATTGCGGCTTCGACTCTGTTGCCGTGAGACCGAATGTCTTGACCTGATAGGTCGGAGCAAAACTTTTGATAGCGATATCGCTCGCGCTCAAGGATCAAACAGGATTTCGCCTTTTGCTTTGCATCGCCGTATCGTTTTGCACCCAAGAACACGCCGAGTTCGAGCGGCATGTTGAATCGGGGAAGACGGTTTGCTGAGTCAAGCGTCACGCGCGACAGGTCGTGAATGCCGAGAGGCGAATCACGGATGATGTTGTAGAGCTTCTCCATGCGGACTTCGCTGCCATCATCTCCTTCTAGCGCACACCTCGCAATAAACCCGCACTCGTGCACCGAGAAGACAAGCGCGTGGAATAGCTTCTGGTAAGCTCGATCAAACGGGACGTTGATGAATACGCTCTCATTCGAGCGTGGCATCGATTTGCGCTAGCGCTTCTTGGATGAGCCAGCCTTCTTCACTGCCTTAACGTGCTTCTTTTTTGCGGACTTCGTTGCGCTTTTCTTGGCGGCGCCGCCCTTGCCCGACGCCTTCGCGCTACCAGACGACTTGACTGGCGCTCCGAAATGACCGAGGTAGCGTTCTCTAAGAGCGTCGGCAGCATGGCCAGATCGCTTGTTCATCACGAAGCGACCGGTCTTCACAGAACGCGCGGCTTGACGGGCCTCTCCAAGCGTGAAAGAGCCTGCTTTAACCGCTGAGTAATTGCTGCGTGTTCGTGTTCGCATTTCGTTATTGCCAGGGTCTCAGCTCAATTTAGCGGCAGGGCTCGTAGCCGTCTAACGCCGAAAGTTGAGTTGCGAGCGGATCCAATCAACGCGAGCGAAGCGAGCATCCGTGGACCGCTCGTCGGCTCCAACGAACCTTAGCTGGCAGGGCGGTCTGGAGGTTCCTTGCGCGTAGTCGTGCGTGGCGGATGACCGGTCAGGATGCTTGCCGCCCCGACCACTGCCTCAGTGAGCCAAATGAGGCCGTCAATCAACCAAACAATCATCAATCTCTTGGGCTTTGGCGGAGTCCTGCTGTCCAGCTAACTCTAATTAGATAGCGGTATTAATGAACCTGAACGGCAATAATACATCGGCCTTTGCAGCCTAATCTGCGAGGGCCGAGAGATTCGGCGCAACTAACCACAGTCCGCCACTCGGGTTACCGAGGCGCAGGCATTGTCTCTCGGCAGCCTGATCTCGGGCGCTCGCAGTCTAAGCCACGAGGCAGAGCTCGCGCAGGCCGAGCTTCCAGCATCGACCCCTGCCCTGCGTCGTCTGCTAAGACTACCAGCGAATCTGCTACCGACTCGCGGGATTCGTGATCGCCCAGCCCACCACGATTCAATCACCGCCGTCCAGAGAGCGCTTTCGTCCAGCAGCAGCGTGAGTCGTGTTTGGTCGGACTGTCGTCTCGGCCGCGCGAGCTGCGTCGCGCCGAGACATACGGCGCCAGTCCTGATAACTGACGGCGATTCATGTGGATCTGGATTGAAAAAAGAATGCGATTTTCGGTCGCCACTTCGTCGGCTGCTCAGTAGTCGTAAATGTGGTCAACGGCGAGCCCCTTCGCCCCGAGCGCACACTCAAACGCCAGCACATCGAGCACGTCTCGAGCGGGGATCGATACGAGCACACGCTGACGCGACGCGTCGTCGAGCGCTGGATACGCCGTGATCACGGTCGCGCGCGCCGGCGCCACCCACCCGGTCGGCGCGAGTCCGGTGACCGTCACGATCCCATTCCCATTCACCTCGGCCACTCGAACGCTTCCGGCATGTTCGGACAGCGCGAGCAGCGCGTCCCGATAGGGCGCATAGCGCGGCACTCGCAGCAGCATGTATCCACGGTCGAGCGCTGCCGCGACGCTGAGTCCCGACAGCCGTGGATCCTTCGCGATCGAATCCGCCCATCCCGCCACGACCAGCTCACGCGTCGGCGCATCCGGATCATACGCGCCCGCCGTGCCGAGTCCGATTAGTGACGCGTACACCGCCTTGATGCCGTACTCGCCGCTGAGCACGAGCCGCCGCTCGAGCTTGCGGATCGTTCCCGGACCGCGCAGCGGCACATCCGTCCAGAGCCCGCGCAGCGCGTGCGCGAAGGAGAACTCGTACCAGCCTCGCGTGGCGATGAGTGTCGCGTAATCGGCCGCGACGCGTGCGGCATAGCGTTCTTCCTCCACGCCACGCGCCGGCTCCGTCCACTCGACAACTCGGCCAATCGTGTTCTCGTACAGCCCCTTGAGGCCGTACTCCACCGCGGTGCTGATACCGATCACGCCGAGCATCACGTGCGTGCCTAACGGCACATCGGAGCGGATCGTCGCCGCGTGCCAGGTGTCCCGATAGCTCCGCCAGAAGCTCCCGACGCTCCGCGCGTAAGGAAATGCGCTCGGCCGCTGGCCCGCGGCGAGCCAACGCGCATACGCTTCGCTGGAGTACACCAGGTCCCACTCCGCGTGGGTGAGATACTCCGCGCTCTCGTCGCGGTAGTAGCTCGGGCGGCGCTCGAGCTGTTCGCGCACTTCACCCTGCAACACTGCCGGCATGCGCGTCGCGACGATCGGCGGCGCGGCGCTCGTGGCGTCTGTGCGGTAAATGTCCCAGAGGACATTCGTGAACTTGTTCGTGGGATCGACGCGCCGCTTCACGGCGAAAAGCTCCGGCGCGTGCGGATACGCTTTCGCGAATTGCGCGCGCGTCGCGTGCGGCTGGTACGGCAGGTACCAGCGTCCGCCGCTCGCCACGACCGTGTCGAGCATCTCGCGCGTCCAGCGTCCGACCTCGCGCTGCGCTTCCGGATTCGTCGCCTGCCGATAGTAGACGACATAGGCGAACGACTCCGTCGGTGCCCACGAGAGAAATGAATCGGTGTCCGGCAGCGCGTGACGGATGGAGACGTTGACGACGTCGACGTGGTGACGTCTGAACACGCGCGCCATGCGTGGCACGAACGCGGCGAGGCTGTCGACGGGAAGGAAGTATTCCTGGAGGACGTACGTGTCGTGTGCGCGCGAGCTGGGCTCGAGCTCGGAGACATCATAGCTCGCCTCCCAATTGCGCGAGCTCACATGATCGCCGTGGAAGAGAATCGGATCGACGACGTAATGCCGCACACCTTTGCCGACGTCCGATCCCGCCATCATCGCATAGACTCCGCGCCGAAGCGCGCTGTTCTGCTCCGGAGGCTGGAGCCGTTCGGCGACGGTCAGCGAGTCGTGCGTCGTGCTGTACGAGGTGGCGCGCAGCGTGGTGAACGCCGGCGGATACATATCGGCGTTGTGGAAGATCATCGTGCTGTCGCTGCGCGCGTGCGCGCGGAACCAGCCGAGGTAGTCGGAAACCGGCATCACGAGTGACGACCGCTTCACGCGCGAGTTGTCAGCCAGCTCGAGCTCGACCTGCGTGACTACACCGACCGCGCCATAGCCGCCGGCGACGGCGCGGAAGAGCTCCGGGTGCTCGGTGCGGCTCGCATGCACGACCGAGCCATCGGCGAGGACGAGTGTGATGCCGCGGACCGAGCGCACGAGCGGCCCCTGGCCCATGTAGCGGCCGTGCGCGTTCACGCCGAGTGCGCCGCCGACGGTGAAGTTGTCGTACGTCTGCATGATCTTCACCGCGAGACCCTTCGCGTCGATCACCTGTTGCAGCTCACGCCAGGTCGTGCCCGCGCGGACGAACGCGATGCGGCGCGCCGTGTCGAGCGAGTCGACGCCATGCCACGCGCGCATGTCGATCTGCAGACCACCGGGTGATGCGGTCTGCCCACCCATGCTGTACCGGCCACCCCCGATGCTCACCGGGCCGGCTGTCGCCCGAACCGCGGTCGCGATCTCGGACACGCTGCGCGGCTCGAGCACGCGCGCGACTGTCACGGGATAGAGGCCCGTGATCTCGCGCACGACGGTCGCGGAATCGCGACGCACGGCCACGGCGGTGTGCGGCAACAGCGCGACTCCGAGCACGCTGACGCCGATGCCGAACGCGACGAGCCCGCCCACTCCAATCCCGAGGCGGATCGCGGCGCGCCGGAGGCGCGCGCGGATCATGCCGCGGCTGCCGCCGAAGCGGCGCCCGCTTTGGCCACGACCTCAGGACGCGAGCGGTACGCAAGCCACAGCATCGTCGCGCTGAGCACGACGTGCGGCAGATTGAGCAACACGTTCGACACCGGAGCGCGATGCTGGATCACGCCCGTCACCAGATAGATCGCCGCGTCCGTCGCGTAGTACCAACCGAAGGCAGTGAGCGCGAGCCGTGACGCGCGGGCCGAAGCAAGACCCGCGGCGAGGAACATCACGGCGGTGAGACCATGCGTGACGTCGTCCGCCGCTCCGATCATGTACAGGCCCATCATCATGTGCTCGCCCGATGCTTTCATGGCGACGTGATCCATCCCGCCATTCAGCGCGGGGATGAAGCCAAGAGTGACGACGAGCGCAAAGAAGACCGCGAAGCCGAAGGCGGCGGCGCGCAACGTGGTCGGGGAAAAGGCGGAATCGGGAACGGAAGCGCGCATGGGCCAGGGCAAGGAGTGGGAAGCCGCAACGAGCCTTACGAGTGAAAAGACGAGCACTCGCTACATGAGGGCACGCTTCCGACACATGCGCCGTTCGGCTACTCCGGACGGCTCCCCGAATTCGCCTATGGCTTGGAGAGCAGCTTCACCGCGTGCTCGGCAAGCTTTTCCATCTGTCGCTCGCGCTCGCGCGCCCACCGCGGCAAGCGGATCACGTTCGCTCCAAACGCGAACAACGCCATTCCGGCGAACATGCCGAGGATCAGGAGCGCCTTCCCCGGCTTGCCGCTGGCAGCAACCACGAGACTAAAAAGCGCCGACATTCCGGTGAGCACGACCGCGAGCCCATTGATCGCGACGGCGTCTTCCTTCAACGTGCTGAGTCGGATCTGCTCACCATGCTCCGTCGGCTCGATCGAGATGTGAAGGTTGCCCTGAGACCAGTCGCGGAGTCCGCCCGTTGTCGTAACGCGGCCCTGCGTTCCAAACGTGGACCGGAATTCCGATATCAGTTGCTCCCACTCTCGATGAGTTGGGGCGCGCGGAAGATCGACGACCCGCGAGACGCCGACCGGCAGCCCGAACGACCGCCGGATGGGCGCCGGCTTCCCCCGAGAGTCGAGTCTCTCGGCAGCGTGCGCGACTCGCGCCGGCTCGATCCCCGCTTCCTGGCCGATGCGCTGGAGCTCTTTGAGCGTCAGCCCGCCGGACTCGTTAGGCAGCGCCTGATCGCGTATGCTGCCCGTCGTCGCGAGACTGAAAATCTCGCGCACCTCCTCCTCGCCATATCGACGCTGGGTCATGACTATCGATTGTACGGTGGCAGCGTTCGGCGCGCTACGCTCGCACTCTCGCCCATGACGTATCGCACAAACGCGAGCGTGCTCTCGAAATCAGCGGCGTCCGGCGGCTCGCGAACTGACACCGCTGGGTTCGGGCGTCCGCTCCACGACCGGTCGATGAGCGCGGACCACCGCGGATCGAGGTGTGCCTTGGCCCACGTGGCGCCCGCGCGTTTGGACCCGGGACGCCCGGCAGCGAGGTCGTGCAGCATGCGACAGTAGGTCTGCACTATGAACGCCTGATAGAACCGATTTCGATACGGAGACGGATCCGCGAGCAACTCCTTCCCCCAGCGATGCATGACCTCGAGGATCTCACGCCGTAGATCGGAGACTGGAATCGGATCCACGAGCGTCGAAGCCGGCGGTCCGGCCAGCACGACGCCCCACTCGCGCACAACCCAGCGCACGACTGCCGTGTTGCAGTGATTGGATCGGATGAGCGCTTGGCTGCCGTGGTCGAGGTACCAGACCGGCGACCCGGCTTGTCGGTGGCTTCGAAGCACCTCGGTTGGGAAGTACGAACCTTCGAGATGTTGCGCCCACTCGCATTCGAGACTGTAGATGCGGGGATGGACAGTCTGCAATGCAGCGACCTGACCGTCTGTGAGCTCCGCCCGGACCGCCACGATGAAATCGACGTCGCTGTGCTCATCGAAATCGCCGACGGCGAAGGACCCCTGGAGGTAGGCACCCACGAAGTCATCGCCCAGCACCGCGCGAATCTCGTCGACGAGGACGCGAAGGACGCGGTTGAGCTCTGAGTACGGCGTGGGAGGCGTGAGGAAACCGCTAGCGTCCACCCTTAGTTCATCGTCATCGGAAAGTCGCGAACAGGTCCTGCGCCGGAAACGATGTGACTCCCGCGAACGCTTTCCATAGTGTCGCATCGAGCTCGGCCACTGAGTCGAAGGTGGGCGTGAGGACGCGACCGTTGAACAGCCCGATCCACGCGACGTTGTCATACGTGCGCACGAGCATGGCGGTCGTGCCGGGCAGCGATCCTCCGTGCCACCAGTTCGCATCGCCGTGGGTTGGACGAACGAACCACCCAGCTCCATAGTAGCACGCACCGCCGGGACATACCGCGGGGCCGGTGCCGGTCATCTCGGCGATGAGTGCAGCACTGAGGATGTCCGGACGACTGGGGCGGCCATCGATACCGCCCACGAGTCGCAACAGATCGATGGTCGACGAGACCCAGCCGCCGCTTGCATCACCCGCTTCGAGGTGGAATCCGCCATAGGTCAACGGCACCAGCCCTTCTCCCGGGAAAACGGAAGGCACCAGGAATGCGTTGACGTTCCAACTTGGAGGGGAGTAGTACTTCACTTCCTCCGCGAGGGCGTTGGTCATGCGCGATCTGCCCTGCTGCGTGCGAGTGGCGCCCACGGCCTCGAGCACGCGTGTGCGCACATAGTCCTTGTACGGCATGCCGCTCACACGCTCGATCACGCGACCGAGGACGATGTACCCAAAATTAGAGTACGCGAATCTTTCGCCCGGATTGAAGTCGAGCGGCATCCCTTTCATGTAGCGGATCAGGGTTTCACTCGACGCAGGCGCCGGCGCGCCGACCGCGGCGGCGGCGATCTCCGGCCGATCAATCGGATCGAATCCGCCATTCGGCTTGTCACGGTCCCAACCTCCGGCGTGGTTGAGCAGATGCCGAATGGTGATCTGGTCCCATCGCGGATCGACGGTCGCTCCCGGTGCAGGAGTGAATTGGGCAATGAGCGGCGCAACGCGATCGTCGAGCTTGAGCTTGCCCTCTTCGACGAGCTTCATGATGGCGGTGGCGGTGAGCGTCTTGGAGACACTGCCGAGCCGGAACAGCGCGTCAGGCTGCACCAGCGTCTTGTTCTCGACATCGGCGTAACCAAAGCCGCGCGCGTAGATCAGCTTCCCGTCGCGCATCACGGCAACGGCGCCGCCGGGAATGGCGAGCTTCCGCATGAAATCGGTGACGAACAGGTCGAATGACGCCATTCCCGGCACGGCACTGCCCGTGATCGGGATGTCCGATTGCGTGACTGAAGGAGAAACGGGCGAGTTCGGCTCTCCCCCGCAGGAGAGCAGGACGGCGAGGCCAGCGACCTGAATCATCGTCAACGCTTTTGTGCGTTTCATGAAAGCTCCAGCGGGTCAGGAAGAGCGCGGAGATGGCCTACATGGTTCGGCGTGCCACCCAGGTCATCATCGATCGCATATTCTGGACGACGCTCGTCTTCAGCGGATCGACGAGCGTTCCGCCCACCCGCCGTGTCGCCTCGACGATGAACGCTTCGTCGACGAGGAAACGCTCATGGCCGTCTGGCATGATGAACCGCCGATTGCCTAACGGTCGGACCCGCGTCTCATGCCCGATGTCGGTTGCCAGTCGGGCAAAGAAGATTCCACCACGCTTGAGCACACGCCACATTTCCCGAAGCATGGCGTTCCACTGCTCCTCGTCGCTCGCGAAATGCAGCACGGCGCTGCTGATCACCACATCGAACGTCTCGTTGTCGAACGACATCCGTTCCACGGGTTCGACGCGAAAGTGGTCGGCGGGAAGCGACGGTGACAGGATCGCAGCCTGCGCACGCGCCGTCGTGACGGCCTGCTCGTCGCCATCGGTGCCCCAGACGTCGAAGCCGCGCCGGTGGAGATAGACGAGATTCCGGCCAGCGCCGCACCCGGCGTCGAGCACCTTCATGCCCTCGGCGATACGCCCGCGATGCAGTTGGTCGAATAAGTAGATGTCAATGTCGCCGAACTCGCGGCGAAGGTCCTCGCTCGGTTGTGTCAGGACGATACCCCATCTGCGGAAGTCTTGTCGCGCGTGCCTCTCCTCTATGCCACCATCGGCTCGAGAAGAAAAGCATTTTTCTCGGCCACCCCACCCCTTGCATGCCGCAGATCGCTCGACAGCATCATTGCATTGTCGGGCCGCGCGGCGGTGGAGTCACACGCGATTCGATCCCGCGGGGCGCGGTTGGCCGGCGTAGCTGGCGCAACACGTTCTTCGGGATCTTTGCCACGATGCTCACCTCCGAACCTACCAGCTCGGCGACATGGTAGCGCATGCTGGTGCCGAGGACGGCGGCTACCTCTGGCCCATTGAGGCCGTAGTCTATCTCGAGCCAGCGGGCAAAGTCAGTCGTCGCCGCTCGCAGCGCGTCAGACAGGTCCCCACTGATGCCGATGGCCATTAGATATTCATCATTTTCGGCTCGAGGGCTGCCGATCCGTCCCCGAAAGGTGCTGTTCGACGGGAAAACATCGACGCTGAATTCAATGTTCATCGACGTCTCCAACGCATCGCCCGTGAGTTCGCCGTCGCCCTGCACCGCGTGTCCATCTCCGAGAAAGAGCAGCGCTCCACGTTGAAAGACTGGGAGGTATAGTGTCACTCCTTCGCGGATCTCGTTGAAGTCCATGTTCCCGCCGAAGACTCCCGACTCACGCGCATCGATGACTTGCCCGGCAGGCGGAGCGACTCCGATGCAGCCGAGCATCGGCCGAAGCGGAACCGTGTACGTAGCGAGAGCGGATGTCGGCTGCTCCAGTATGGCAACGCCTCGTTCGCGGTCGAGCCGCCATCGCGCGTTGAAGCCGGGGACTTCC
>Ga0136846_1216298_pt1 | contig 31677 bp, 35 predicted proteins | sample HopSoiMetagenom2_FD_96841 | JGI IMG/M metagenome (GOLD analysis project Ga0136846, IMG submission 96841) | Grasslands soil microbial communities from Hopland, California, USA - 2 Assembly 2016 (version 4) | ecosystem: Environmental > Terrestrial > Soil > Grasslands | place: USA: Hopland...
CCTGTTATCAGGCACGAGCCTCGCTATTTCAGCCTCCCAGGCGCTTTTCCCGCCCCTCTCGCGTCGTTTACCGGGATCAAATCCCTATATCGGCGCTGGCGCGGCGGCGCGACCCTGAGGCAAGGAGAAGAAAATGACGGTCAAGGTGGCGATCAACGGTTTCGGGCGAATCGGGCGCAACGTCCTGCGGGCGATCGTCGAATCCGGGCGCAAGGACATCGAAGTCGTCGCCGTCAACGATCTCGGGCCGGTCGAGACTAATGCCCATCTCCTGCGCTTCGATTCCGTCCACGGCCGCTTCCCCGGGGAGGTGACGGTCGAGGGCGACTCGCTCATTGTCGATGGCCACAAGATCAAGGTGAAGGCGATCCGCAATCCCGCCGAGCTGCCGCACAAAGAGCTCGGCGTCGAAATCGCGCTCGAATGCACCGGCATCTTCACCTCGAAGGAGAAGGCGAAGGCCCATCTCGATGCGGGCGCGAAGCGCGTGCTGGTCTCCGCGCCGGCCGACGGCGCCGATCTGACCGTCGTCTACGGCGTCAATCACGACAAGCTGACTAAGGATCATCTTGTCGTGTCGAACGCTTCGTGCACGACGAACTGCCTGGCGCCGGTTGCGAAAGTGATGAACGATTCTATCGGCATCGAAAAAGGCTTCATGACGACGGTGCATTCCTATACGAACGATCAGCCCTCGCTCGATCAGATTCACAAAGACCTTTACCGCGCGCGCGCCGCGGCGTTGTCGATGATTCCGACCTCGACCGGAGCTGCAAAGGCAGTCGGCCTCGTGCTGCCGGAACTGAACGGCAAGCTTGATGGCGTCGCCATTCGCGTGCCGACACCGAACGTGTCCGTTGTCGATTTCAAATTCCTTGCCAAGCGCAAGACCAACAAGGAAGAAATCACCGAAGCGGTGAAGCGCGCGGCCAAGCAAGAACTCAAAGGCATTCTCGGATTTACCGAGCAGCCGAACGTGTCGATCGACTTCAACCACGATCCGCATTCCTCGGTTTTCCATGTCGACCAAACGAAGGTATTGGACGGCACGCTCGTGCGCGTCATGTCCTGGTACGACAACGAATGGGGGTTCTCGAACCGCATGGCGGATACGGCCGTCGCAATGGGGAAGCTGGTTTAACCCGCACATCTTGAGATGATGCGATGAAGGACAGCTTTCGAACGCTCGATGATGTGGATGTGAGAAGCAAGCGCGTTCTCGTCCGCGTCGATCTCAACCTGCCGACGGAAAACGGCAGGGTCACGGACGCGACCCGGCTCGACCGTATCCTGCCGACCATCCGTGAGATAGCTGACAAAGGCGGGAAGGTCATCCTCCTTGCCCATTTCGGGCGGCCGAAGGTCGGTCCGGATGAAGCGAATTCGCTGAAACCGATCGCGCTCGTCGTTACGCAGCATCTCGGCAAGCCGGTAGCGTTCGCATCTGATTGCATTGGCGAGCTGGCGAAAGCCGCGATCGCCAAGATGCGCGACGGCGACGTCCTCCTTCTTGAAAATACACGCTTCCACAAAGGCGAGGAGAAGAACGATCCCGCTTTCGTCGACGCTCTCGCCGAACTCGGCGACATCTATGTCAACGATGCTTTCTCCGCCGCACACCGGGCGCATGCCTCGACCGAAGGCCTCGCGCACAAGCTCCCCGGCTATGCCGGCCGCACCATGCAGGCGGAACTCGAAGCCCTGGGAAAGGCGCTCGACAATCCCGTGCGTCCGGTCATGGCGGTGGTTGGCGGCGCCAAAATCTCGACCAAGCTCGAGCTCATCGGCAGTCTCATGAAGAAAGTCGATATTTTGGTCATTGGCGGCGGCATGGCGAACACGTTTCTGGCCGCCGGAGGCAAGGCGATCGGCAAATCGCTCTGCGAGAAGGATCTTCTCGACACCGCACGTACGATTTTGAGGGATGCCGCAGCCGGATCATGCCGCATCGTGCTGCCGGTGGACGCGACCGTGGCGCAGGAATTCAAGGCGCACGCGGCCTCGAAAGTTGTAGATGTCGATCATGTCGGCCAAAGCGACATGATCCTAGACATCGGCCCTAAGACCATCGATGCCGTCGAGCGACTGCTCACCGAGGTGAAGACGCTCGTCTGGAACGGGCCGTTCGGCGCGTTCGAGCTCCAACCTTTCGACAAAGGCACTGTTGAAGTCGCGCGCGCCGCGGCCCGCCTCACCAAAGACGGCGCGCTCCTCTCGGTCGCCGGCGGCGGCGATACCGTGGCCGCGCTCAACCATGCCAGCGTTGGCGACGCGTTCACCTATATCTCGACCGCCGGCGGTGCGTTCCTGGAGTGGCTTGAGGGCAAGACCCTGCCGGGCGTTGCCGCGTTGCGTGCAGGCTCGACGTAAGAGCGGCACACGATATTGTCAGATGCGATCAGGGGAGAGCGACATGAACAAGGACCAGCTCGCAAAGGTGGCGAAGGCGATGGTTGCCGAGGGAAAGGGCATCCTCGCAGCCGATGAAAGCTCGGGCACGATCAAAAAGCGCTTCGATGCAATCGGCGTGGAATCGACGGCGGACAATCGGCGCGACTATCGCGAGTTCATGTTCCGCTCGATGGACGCGATGAAGAAACATATTTCCGGCGTCATCCTTTATGATGAAACCATTCGGCAAAATGCCAAGGACGGGACGCCGCTGGTCAAATTGATCGAGGCCGCGGGCTCGATCCCCGGCATCAAGGTCGATCAAGGCGCAAAGCCGCTGCCGAATTATCCCGGCGAGACGATCACCGAAGGCCTGGACGGGCTCGCCGGCCGCTTGAAGGAATATTACGATCTCGGCGCGCGCTTCGCGAAATGGCGTGCCGTGATCGATATCGCCGATGGCATTCCGACGGAATACGCGGTGAAAGCCAATGCGCATGCTCTCGGACGCTACGCGGCATTGTGCCAGGAGGCCGACATCGTGCCGATCGTTGAGCCGGAAGTGCTAATGGACGGCGCGCACGATCTCGACCGCTGCTGTGAGGTCACCGAATTCGTCCTGCGCATGGTTTTCAACGAGCTGTTCGACGCTCGCGTGTTCCTCGAAGGCACGGTGCTGAAGCCGAACATGGTCATTTCCGGCAAGAAGGCGGAAAAGCAGGCTTCGCCCAACCAGATCGCCGAAGCCACGGTTCGTTTGTTCAAACGCTGCGTGCCGGTTGCCGTCCCGGGCATCGCGTTTTTGTCCGGCGGACAATCGGATGTCGAGGCTACCGCCAATCTCGACGCGGTCAACCGGCTGCGCCCGCTGCCGTGGGCGATCACCTTCAGCTATGGCCGCGCGCTGCAGGCGGCGCCGCAAAAGGCCTGGTCCGGCAAACCGGGCAACGTCACGGCCGCGCAGGCGGCGTTCACGCATCGCGCCCGCATGAACGGGCTCGCCGCGATGGGCCGTTGGTCGCAGGACCAAGAGAAGGCGGCCGCCTGAAATCCTCGCCATGCATATCGATTCCGGCGGCAGCGGCGAACCGACGCTCGTCCTGTTGCACGGGCTCGGCGCCAATGCCGGTGTTTGGCAAAATCTGCTGCCCTTGATCGAGAAGCACTGGCCGGGGCGCTGGATGGCGCCGGATCTGCCGGGCCACGGGCGCTCGCCGGCCGCGTCCACCTATAGCTACGGCGCGCATGCTGCGGCGGTTGCGGAGATGGTCGGGCAGGGCAAGCGCGTCGCAATCATCGGCCATTCAATGGGCGGCGTCGTCGGGTTGATGCTCGCGGCTGAATGGTTCGGAATGAGCGTGACGCACGTGCTCGCCCTCGGCGTGAAGCTGCGCTGGAGCGCCGATGATGCGACGCGCATGGCAAGTCTCACTGAGGCGCCTGTGCGCTGGTTCGACGATCGCCGGGCGGCCGTCGAGCGGTATTTGCGTGTGTCAGGCTTGGGTGGGCTCGTTGATTTGGACTCGCCGATCGCCGCCGCCGGCATTCAAGAAGAATCCGGCCGGTTTCGGCTCGCTGCTGATCCGCGAACGAGCAGCGTCGGTGTCCCGCCGATCGATGATCTTATGCGCGCGATCAAAGCGCCCGTTCATTTCGCCGCCGGCGCGGCCGACGCGATGGTCAGTCTCGACGATATGCGCCGCTATGATCCGCTCGCCCAGAGCATCGCTGATGCCGGGCACAACACGCATGTCGAACGGCCGCAAAAAATCTGGCAAGTGTTTGAGTTGCTGATGGCTTCAGCGAAAGCAACAGCTTAATTGGTTAATAATTAGTTAACTTATGAGGCACAACTCCCGGATTCATGCGACATATATGACTCGTTAAACGGGATTTGAATCCACAGATCGTTAACACTTGTGGAATTTGTTTGACGAACCCGAGTCGCAGGATTCTTATGGGCCTGCGGCGGTGATTCGGGGGCTATCCATGTTTGTCATTGTCGACGAACGAGAAATCGTGACGAGTGGGTATACTTCGAGATTTAAAAAGGAAGGCGTTTCTTCAACGGGCTTTTGCCCCGACGAGTTCAGGGAATGGGTCGGCTCGGTCGCCGAGCCCGACCTCGGCGCCATCGAAGCTTTTTTGATTGGCGATTGCAAAGCGCGCGAGACTTATCCGCGCATAATCCGCGAGCGCTCACGCGCTCCGGTGATCGCGATGAACGAAGTGCACTCCCTCGAGCAGACGCTCGATCTTTTCGCGGCCGGCGTCGACGATGTTGTGCGCAAGCCCGTGCATGTCAGAGAAATTCTTGCCCGCGTCGGCGCAATCCAGCGCCGCGCAGCGCCCGTGAAGGAGCAGGCGGCGATCGTCGGCGAAATGAAGATTTTCTTCGATGGCCGCGATCCCGAGATCAAGGGCGACACCTTTCCGCTGCCGCGGCGCGAACGGCGCATCCTCGAACATCTCGTCGTCAACCGCGGCAAGCGCGTCACCAAGGCGCAGATATTCAACGCAATCTACGGCCTCTTCGACGAGCACGTCGAAGAGAACGTCGTCGAGAGCCATATGAGCAAGCTGCGCAAGAAATTGCGCCGCAAGCTCGGCTACGATCCGATCGATTCCAAGCGCTATCTCGGTTATTGCCTCAGAGGCTGCTGAGCTATTTCACCAAGTGGAAGGCGCCGCCTTCCACCTTGATGAAGAACACCGAACTCGGATCATAGCCGTTGTGATCGGTCGGCGTCATGTTCGACAGGCCGTTGTTCAAGTAGACGTTCTTGGTCTTTTCGAGTTCGTCGCGCAACGCCGCGCGGAATTCCGGCGTGCCCGGTTTTGCTGCTTTGAGCGCCTTCGGGATTGCGTTCTGCAACAGCACGAACGAATCGAAGAGATGGGCGCCGAAAATGTTACCCTTCGTTCCGTTCGCTTTCTCGAAGCGTGCGAGGTAGTCATTGGCGACTTTCTTGAACGGGCTCGATTCCTCGAGATCGTTGGCGATCGTGAACGGTTCGCCGGAAAAAATCACCCCCTCGACATCCTTGCCACCGAGTTTGATAAATTCCTCGGTGGCGACGCCGTGCGTCTGGTAGACCGGCCCGGTATATCCGCGCTCGCGTAGCGCCTTTTGCGGCAGGACGGCGGGGGTTCCGGCGGAGGCGATGAACACCGCATCCGGCTTCGTCGCGATGATCTTCAGGACTTGACCGGTCACGCTGGTATCGCTACGCGCATAGACCTCATGCGTCGTCAGCGTGATACCGTGCTGCGGGGCGAGCTTCGACAGCGCGTTATAATAACCTTCGCCATAAGCATCGCTCACGCCGAGATAGCCAAGCGTATTCACGCCTTTCTTGGCGATGAAATCGACAATGGCTTTCGCCATTAGTGCATCGTTCGGCACGACCTTGAAAATCCATTTGCGCTTCTCGTCCATCGGCGCGACCAGCGCGCCGGACGCCGCTATAGTCATCAGCGGCGTTTTGGATTCAAAGGCGATATCGACGAGCGGCAGCGATGTCGGCGTCAGGGACGAGCCGATCATTGCATCGACTTTCTCGTCGGCGATCAGCTTGCGCATATTTTGCGCGGATTTGGTGCCGTCGGATTCATCGTCGAGCGCGATATAGGTCACTTTCTCGCCGGCGACTTCGTTCGGCAGCGCACCGACCGCTTTCATTTCAGGCTGTCCGAGTGCGGCGCCGGGCCCGCTGGCGCTGACGGTGATGCCGATCTTGATCTCGGCTTGCGCGGCTTGCAGCGCGATAAGCGAAGCCGACAAGGCCAAGGCGGCAAACATTCCACGCCGAAAGTACATTCTTTCCTCCTCACGTTTTCATTGGCCTGGCCTCAATACGAGGCGCCGCCGAGTCCGAGATAGCTTTCAACGAGCCGCGGATTATCGGTAATTTCGGCAGATGTGCCGGCGGCCGTCACCCTGCCGAGCTCTAGCACATAGGCGTAGCTCGCGATCTGCAGCGCCGCGCGCGCATTCTGCTCGATGAGCAGGATGGATACGCCCGTCTCCTTCAGGGCGGTAATGATGTGGAACACGTCGCGGACAATGCGCGGCGCGAGGCCAAGGCTCGGCTCGTCCAGCATGAGCAGGCGGGGTCGCGCCATCAGCGCGCGGCCCATCGCCAGCATCTGCCGCTCGCCGCCGGAGAGCGTGCCGGCAAGCTGCCGCCGCCGCTCCTGCAATCGCGGAAATCGGGCGTAAGTCTCCTCGAGCGCTTGCGCTCGCTCGCCGCGCGAACGGCGAAAGCCGCCGAGCAGCAGGTTATCCTCGACAGGCATGGATGCAAACAATTCCCGCCGCTCCGGCACGAGACAAAGCCCGTTCGCAACGCGAGCTTCGAGCGACAGATCGGCAACTGGCTTGCCGTCGAACTCGATATTGCCCCGGCCTTTCATCACGCCCATGATCGCGTTGAGCAGCGTCGTCTTGCCGGCGCCATTGGCGCCGATAACGGTCACGATCGAGGCTTTCGGCACGTCGAGCGAAACCCCGTGCACGGCTTCGACGCGCCTGTAAGAGACGTGCATGTCGGCGACGTGGAGCAGCACGTCGCTCATGCAACCCCGCCGAGATAAGCCTCAAGCACGCGCGGGTCGTTGCGCACGTCTTTCGGTGCGCCTTGCGCGATCTTATGGCCGAAATCGAGCACCACCAGCCGATCGGCGAGGTTCATCACGAAATCCATGTCGTGCTCGACCAGAAGCACACTCACGCCTTCCCTGCGCAGTTCGCGCAAGAGGCCTGCGAGCTCCTTCTTCTCGCCCACGCGCAAACCTGCAGCCGGCTCATCGAGCAGCAGAAGAGTCGGATCGAGACAGAGCGCGCGGGCGATTTCGACAAGCCGCAATTGGCCGAGCGAGAGGCTGCCGGCGAGCGCGAGCGCCTGCTCGCCGAGGCCAACCCGTTCCAATTGGCGCTTGGCGTTCGTCAGAAGCGCCGCTTCTTCTTGTCTCTCGAGATGCGCGAAGGCACGCAGCGTGCCGGCCGATCCGCGCAGATGCGCGCCCAGCGCGACATTCTCGATAACGCTCATATCAGGCGCGAGATGCACATGCTGGAACGTGCGGCTGATGCCAAGAGCCGCAACATCTTGCGGGCGCTCACCCGGAAGCCGCTGGCCGCAGAACGCAATCGTACCACTGGTCAGCGGCGTCACGCAGGTCAGGAGGTCGAATGTGGTGCTTTTGCCGGCGCCGTTGGGACCAATTAATCCGAGGATTTCGCCGGCCGCCACGTCGAACGTGACGTCATTCACGGCGATTAGCCCGCCAAAGGTCTTGCGCGCGGCATTCACTTGCAGAAGCGGCGTTCCCACGAGCGGCTTCGCACGCTGCGCCAGTCCTGCCTCTGGTGCTTGCGGTAATTTCGGCGGCGGCGGCGCGCCGGCGATGACCGGCCACAATCCGCTCGGCGCCGTTTCGAGCACCAAGACCAGAATCGCGCCGAAGACAATCGTCTCGTAATTGCCGGTCGAGCCGATGATCCACGGCAGAATGTTTTGCAGTTGATCCTTTAGAATAGTCACCGATGCGGCGCCGAGGATCGCGCCGTAGATGCGGCCCGCGCCGCCGATCACCGCCATGATCAGATATTCGATACCGGTGTTGACGCCGAAAGCGCCCGGACTGACCGAACGCTGGAAATGCGCATAGAGCCAACCAGCCAATCCCGCGAGCACCGCTGAATAGACGAAGACGATGAGTTTTGCGCGCGGCGCGTTGACGCCGAACGATTCCGCCGCGACGGCGCCGCGACGCAGCGCGCGGATCGCGCGGCCGATACGGCTGTCGAGGAGGTTGCGCGTCGCAACGATGATCAACACGACGGCGATCCAGACGACGACAAAATATTCGCGGGGGTCGATCAGCGCATGCGTGCCGACACGCAATGGTGGCACGCCCGACAGGCCGTCATGGGCGCCGAGCGTGCTCGAATTGCCGAAAACGTAGAACAGCGCGATGCCCCAGGCAATCGTGCCGAGCGGCAGATAATGACCGGAAAGGCGCACCGTGACCGCGCCAATGAGCAAAGCGCCAAGCGCGGTGACGAGAAGCGAAACCGGCAACGTGAGCCAGGGCGAGATGCCATAGTCGAGCGTGAGCACTGCGCTTGTGTACGCGCCGAAGCCGACAAAGGCCGCCTGTCCAAACGATGTCATGCCGCCGACACCGGTCAGCAGGACGAGACCGAGCGCGACGAGACTCGAGAGGCCGATATAATTGAACAGCGTGATCCAATAAGGTGGCATCCATCCCGTAAACGGCGCGGTCAATACGGCGAGGGCGAAGAGCGGGGGCAGCCATTTGCGGGCAGCGGGGCTCACTCCTCGTCCTCCAAATGCGAGGAGCGCAGCGACCGCCAAACTAGGACCGGCAGGATAATCGTGAAGACGAGCACTTCCTTATACGTGCTCCACCAGAAGGAGGAGAACGATTCGACCAGACCGACGCCGAACGCGGCGAGCGCGGTGATCATGTAGCTCGCCAGCCCGCCGACGATTGCGGCGACGAAGCCTTTCAGGCCGATGAGAAATCCGCTGTCGTAGTAGATCGCGGTGATCGGCGTGATGAGAATGCCCGAAACCGCGCCGATGAGTGCCGCCATGCCGAATGCCACCTGTCCGGCAACGGAGGTCGGGATGCCGACAAGCCGGGCGCCGAGCCGGTTCGATGCGCACGCGCGCAGCGCCTTGCCGGTCAGTGTGAACCCGAAAAACAGCGCCAGCGCTGCCAGCAAAACAAACGTGACGGCGATAACGACAATGCTTTGCCCGGTAATGATCAGCGCGCCTGCGGTGTAACTCGCGTCAGACAGTGCCGCCGTGCGCACGCCCTCCGGGCCGAAGAACGCCAGGCCCAAGCCGACAAGCGAGAGATGCACGCCGAATGACGCAATCAGAAGGACGAGCACGCTTGCTTCAGCCAAGGGCTCGAAGGCGATGCGGTAAATGAGCGGCCCCATCGGCACGACGAGCAGCAGCGTCAGGATCGTATTTGCCGCGAGACCGAGTTTCATTGGCGCGATGAACTTGGTCACGGCAATGAGAACCAGCGGCACGATTATCGTGGACGCGATCACCTTCACGAAGCGCGCCGCGTCCATTTCGCGCCAATGCCAAGCAATGCTGGAAATTGCCGCGAGACAGCCGAGTGCGACGAGGAGCCATAAAGTCGGCGGTACGCGGCCCGCTTCGAGCGCCGCGACTGTCAGCCCCGCAAACGCAACGAATTCGCCTTGCGGCACAAGGATGACGCGCGTCACAGCAAAGACCAGCACGAGCGCAATCGCAACAAGCGCGTAAATCGCGCCGTTGATCACCGCATCCTGGACGAGGAACAGAACGATCGTCGAATCCAAGACGATCAGGCTCCGCGCGCGCCGGACGCGGGCAGCGAACGAGCGTCGCCCAACGCAAACCTCCCCTGATAGTTTTATCCAATCCTATAGAGGTGTGAGTTCGACCGGCAAGGTCGCGAGCGAGCGCAGCGTGTTATTGAGCTTGCGCTTCGGCTCCCCGACGATCTCGATGCGCTTCACCCGTTCGGCGAGTGCGCCGAGCATCATTTCGGCTTCAAGCCGCGCCACCATCTGTCCGACGCAAACGTGGATGCCGTTGCCCAGCGCGACATGGCCGGTCGGGCGGCGGCGAACGTCGAGTTTTTCGGGCTCTTCCCAGCGCCGCGGATCGCGATTGGCGGAGGAGAGGAAGAGCAGCACTTTCTCGTCCTGAGGGATTTCGATGCCTTCAATGTCGACCGGCCGCGTCGTCGTGCGGAAGAAAGTCTGCACCGGCGATTCCCATCTCAGCACTTCGTCGAAGGCGACTTTGGAGAGCGACTTGTCGTCGAGCAGGATCCGCCACTGATCGGGATGTGTCGCGAAGGCAAGGATCGCCGAGCCAAGCCCGTTGACGGTCGTGTCAAGGCCCGCGGTCAAAAGCGCGCGAACAAGGATATGCGCCTCGGGTTCCTCGATCTCGCCGCGATCGTAGGCGGCCCAGATCGCCGCGCCGAAACCCTGCGGCGCCAGCCGCTCACGCGCGCAGCTCTCGAAAATCCATTCGAGCGCCGGCTTGCAGGCCGCCTCCGACTCGCGGAACAGCGCGTTGCGCGGGCCGAACGAGTTGAACAGCATGTTGCCGTAAGGGAGCAGGTTCTCGCGCCCGTCCGGCCGCAAGCCGACCGCATCGGGAAAGACCTGCACCGGGTAGGCTTCGGCAAGATCGGCAATCGCATCGAAGCGGCGCTTCGCGACGAGCCGGTCGGCGAGTTTTGCCGCCTCGGCGCCGAATGTCTCGCGCAAACCACGCAGCGCCGGCGCGGCGAGCACGCGGTTCATGACCGTACGGGTGCGGGTATGCAGCGGCGGGTCGACTTCGAGCAGCAAACTTTTCGGCCGCCATGGCCGACCCTTGCGGAAATCGTCGATGCCGACGCCGGCGCCCGACGAGAAGGTCTGCCAATCGGCGAGCGCCGAAGAAACCTGGTCGTGCCGCGCCATCGTCCAGACACGGTAGCGCTCGAGCCGCACGACCGGACCGGCTTCGCGCAGCTCATGGTGAAAGGGGTAGGGGTCGTTCAAAAATTCATCAGAGAACGGGTCAATCTCTGAGACGGGGTAGCGGGTTTCCGAAGCCAGCATGGGAGTTCCTCGTGCGCTCCTGCTTGCCGGGAGCTTTGCTGCGACCCTAGCCAATTCGGCGGCCGATGTAATCGCCCGCACGGATCGGCTATATGAGCGCCATGCCTCAAGCCGCCCCCATCTCGAACACGCCGGAACTGACAGTCTCCGAACTTTCCGCGGCACTTCGTCGGACTGTCGAGGACCGCTTCGGCTATGTCCGCGTGCGCGGCGAAATCTCCAATTATCGCGGGCCGCACTCCTCGGGCCACGCCTATTTCTGCCTGAAGGACCAGAGCGCGCGGCTCGATGCGGTCGTCTGGAAGACCACGCTGCAGCGGCTGAAAACCAAGCCAGAAGAAGGGCTTGAGATTATTGCGACCGGCCGCGTCACGACCTTTCCTGGCAAATCCTCCTACCAGATCGTCATCGACGCGATCGAGCCGGCCGGCATCGGCGCCTTGATGGCGCTCCTCGACGAACGACGACGACGACTTGCTGCGGAGGGGTTGTTCGATCAAGCCCGCAAGCAGCCCATCCCCTATCTACCCAACGTGATCGGCGTCGTGACCTCGCCGACCGGCGCCGTCATCCGCGACATCGTGCACCGCATCCGCGACCGTTTTCCCCGGCGCGTGATCGTCTGGCCGGTGCGGGTACAGGGCGACACGTCGGCAGTGGAAGTCGCTGCGGCGATCCGCGGCTTCAATGCGCTTCATGCCGGCTTCCCGCGCCCCGACGTGCTCATCGTCGCGCGCGGCGGCGGTTCGCTCGAAGATTTGCTCGGCTTCAGTGACGAAATCGTCGTTAGCGCCACCGCCGAGGGACTGATCCCGCTCATATCGGCGATCGGCCATGAGACCGATACGACGCTCATCGACCACGCCGCCGATCTGCGTGCTCCGACGCCGACGGGTGCTGCCGAAAAGTGCGTGCCGGTGCGCGCCGAACTGCTGGACGCTTTGGGCAATGTCGGCACGCGTCTCGCCGCGGCAAGCCGTCGGCACGTGGAACGGCAGCGCAACGATTTGCGGGCGCTGTCGCGTGCGTTGCCAACCGCAGAGAGCACGATCGCCGTGCCGCGCCAGCGGCTCGATGCCGCGACACGCAGCCTCGAAAATGCGGTTAGCAGAGCCGTTGACACACGCCGCCTGCCTCTCGGCAAGGCCGCGCATCTGCTCGCTCGGCATTCGCCGCAGGCCGAGTTCGCCGCAGCGCGCGGGCGGCTCGACGGCGCGGCGAAGCGGCTCGCCGGCGCTTACGCGGCGACGCTGCGCTTCGCCGCGCAGCGCAATGCCAATGATCGCGCCCGGCTCATCTCGCTTTCGCAGCGGCTCTCGGCCCGCACCCAAAACAGTCTCGATCTCAACCGCGAGCGCGTCGGCACCCTACAGACCCGCATCTTGCGCGCGCAGAAAAGCTGCGACGAGCGCCGCCGCGCCAAGCTCGTAAGTCTGGCGCAACTCCTCGGCACGCTCGGTTACCGCTCGGTGCTGGCGCGCGGCTTCGCGCTAGTGCGCGACGCCGGCGGGCGGCCGCTGCGTCGAGTTGCGGACCTCGAGCCCGGCGATCGCCTGAGCCTGCAATTCGCCGACGGCTATATGCCGGCGGTCGCCGGCGAAGCGCCGGGCCGCTTGCGGCCCGCACCGCGGCGCGCAGCGCGGCCCGCTTCTGCCAGCCAGGATTCGCTGTTCTGATCCCATGCGTCTCGCGCTGTTCGCTGATATTCACGGCAACCGCGAAGCGTTCGAGGCCTGCCTTGCGCACGCGCATCGCCGCGGCGTCGACCGTTACGGTTTCCTCGGCGATCTTGTCGGTTATGGCGCCGATCCCGGTTTTATCGTCGACACGGTCGCAGAATATTGCGAGCGCGGCGCCTTCGCCATTATCGGCAACCACGATGCCGCCGTGTTGAGCGAAGAATGCAATATGAATCCATATGCGAGAGCGGCGATCGATTGGACGCGCGACGAGCTTGACGATCTGCAGAAGACGTTCCTTGAGCGCCTGCCGTACAGCCTCGAAGAGGAACACCTGCTGTTCGTCCATTCCGAGGCGAGCGCGCCCGCCAATTGGATCTATGTCACCGACGAAGAGATAGCTGAACAATCGATGCGGGCGACGGCAAAGCCGGTGACGATCTGCGGCCACGTGCACGTGCCCCAGCTCTACCGGCGGACGGATGCGGGCGTGACCACCGGCGCGGTGCCGCAGGCAAACGAGCCGATCATGTTCGAGAGGAGCGCGAAAGCATTGGCCGTGCTCGGCTCGGTCGGACAGCCGCGCGATGAAAATCCGAACGCCGCCTACGCGCTCTATGATGACAGCGACATGAGTCTCGCCTATGTCCGTGTCGACTATGACATCGAGCGCGCGGCGCAGAAAATCAATGCTGCCGGCCTGCCACGACTTCTCGCGGCGCGGCTTTTCATCGGGCGATAGAACGCAATGAACCAGTATGAACGCCGCCCCTATGATGCCGGCGAGGCGGAAGTCGAATATCTCGACGGGGATTTCAAAGTGCGCCGTCCCGGCGCCTATGTCCGCTGCGCGGTGACGCGCCAGCCGATCCCGCTCGAAGAGCTGAAGTACTGGAACGTCGAGCGGCAGGAGGCGTATGCGAGTCCCGAAGCGAAGCTCACGCGGCTTGGGATCAAGCTGTAGTTTTTGAATGGAGTGCTGACTGAAGCAGGTTCGAGATCGTTTCGGCATTGTCGAAAACGAGTTCCACGGCGAGCGTGTCGGCATCTCCCCTCACAGTGAGGAGCGCTCCGCCGGAGCGCGTCTCGAAGGGCGGCAAAGGGACGCCTGTTTGCCGATCCTTCGAGACGGTCCTTCGGACCTCCTCAGGATGAGGGGCTTGTAGCCGCGCAAGGTCTTTCTCCGTCGTGACCAGCTGCGCGCTGAGACGGTGTGCTTCCGCCACCAACGCAGCGAGTTCGCGCCTCGTGTAGGCGTGGTGATCGGGAAAGGAACGCCGTGCGCGAATGTCGGCGCGGATTTGTTCAAGCATTTTGAAGAATTTTTGCGGCCGCCCGATACCGGCAAAGGCGACCACCGGTTTTCCGGCGAAACGCTCGGCTTCTCCTGATTTCGGCATCAGACGCGCGGTCAGAACGGACTTACCGGTTGCGCTCGCCGCTCCCGCGATCTCGCGCCCGCGCTCTCCCCAGCCGATGACGACAAGCGCGTCAACATGCGAAAGCTGCGCTCGCATTGGTGCGCGCAGCGGCCCGGCGGGCACGCAAAGGCCGTTGCCGACGCCGACCTCGCCATCGACAACAGCAATCGCGAGATCAGGCTCGATCTGCCGGCTCTGCAAACCATCATCGAGCACCAGCACGCTGGGGTTGACGGCGCGGCGCGCGAGCCACCCGGCTTCCACGCGATCGGCGCCGACGATCACCGGCGCGATACGCGTGAGCAATAGCGGCTCATCGCCGACATCGCGCGCGCTGTGCTTTGCGGGATTGACGAAGCGCGGTGCGCGTTGGTTTGCCGCCGCGCTGTCGTAGCCGCGCGACAGGATCGTAGGCCGCTCACCGGCTGCGATGAGCAGGCGCACAATGGCTTCGACCGTCGGCGATTTGCCGGGTCCGCCGAGCGCGAATGCGCCGATCGTGATCACAGGGATCTCAAATTTGACGCCGCGGCGACGCATCCAGCCTGCGGTGTCCGCGCCGTAAACATCCCCGAACGGCTTGAGCAGACGCGCGGCAAGCGTCGGGCGTGGTTCCCACCAGAAATTCGGCGTGCGCCAGCCGATCATGAGTGGCTCGCGACATAGGGTTCGATTGCCTGCATCACGCGCGCGGTGGCGCCACTGCGCTCCTCGGCGATATGCGCGGCATTGCGCGCCGTGCGGCGCAGCGCCTGCGCATCCGAGAGAAGCCACCTGACAGCATTGCTCAACATCTGCCGGTCCTCGACAACAAACGCGCCTTCACCGTCGCCGAGAGCCGCGTAGACCTCGCGGAAATTGCCGACATGCGGCCCATGCAGAATCGCGCAATTCAGTTTTGCCGCCTCAATGGGGTTCTGCCCACCCTTCGCCGTAAGCGAGCGGCCGATGAAGGCGAGCTTGCAAATCCGATAAATCAGACCCGTCTCGCCAAGCGTGTCGACGAGATAAATTTCCGTGTCATTGCCGAAGCTTGCGCCTTGGGAACGGCGGGTGAGCCGCAATCCCCCGCGTCTCAGCATTTGCTCTATCGCATCTGCGCGCTGCGGATGACGTGGCGCGATGATCGTCAGAAGCGCGGGAAATTGGGAGCGTAGCGCCAGATGCGCCTCAGCGACGATCTCCTCTTCGCCGTGATGCGTGGAAACCGCAGCCCAAACGGGCCGCGCGCCAATGCGCCCTGCTAGGGTCGATAATTCTACGGGATCGGCCGGCGGCGGTATTGCGTCGAATTTGATGTTGCCGACGACCCGCACGTGTTTTGTGCCCAGCGCGGCGAAACGCTGGCCGTCCTCTTTCGTCTGTGCCAGGCACAAATCAATCAACCCGAACACTCCTGCCGCTGCTTTGCGCCCCCTGCGCCATCGGTTGAACGATGTCGGCGAGAGACGTGCATTGACGATCACCAGCGGAAGCCGGCGCTTCCATATCGCGCGAAAAATGTTCGGCCAGATCTCTGATTCCGCGACAAGCACGATCTCCGGCCCCCAGTGATCGAGGAAGCGCAACGCATATTGAGAAATATCGAGCGGAAAGAACTGATGAACGGCGCCCGCCGGCAAACGCTCGCCGAGCACGCGCGCTGATCCGACCGAACCGCTCGTCACGACGACGTGGAAACCTCGGCCGATGAAGGCTTCCATGCAGGGCAGGAGCGACAAACATTCGCCGATGCTTGCGCCATGCATCCAGACGATGCGTCCCTCTGGTCGCAGCTGGCCCGCAAGACCGCGGCGTTCATCGACGCGTGCCCCATCCTCTTTACCGCGTGCGAGACGCGACCATAGAAGCAGCGGAACGAACGGCCGGCCAGCGGACGTGAGAAGTGAATAGGTGAGAAGCGCGAGCGAGCGCTTCATCAGCTTTCAGGTTCGAGCAACCTGTGAAGATGCACGACAAAATAACGCATCTGCGCATTATCGACTGTCTGCTGCGCCTTGGCTTTCCATGCGGCCTTCGCTGCCGCGAAATTCGGGTAAATGCCGACGATGTCCAGCTGCGAGAGGTCGCGGAAAAGCATCCCCTCGATGTCGTCGAGCTCGCCGCCGAACACAAGATGCAGGAGCTGCGGCGATTGGGTTTCAGTGACGCTCATGGCGTGCCCCTCAGATGATCTTAGCGCGGCGGCAAATGCTTGGCGCGGCGCGCGGCGTTGACGAGTTCTGCATGGAAGGTAGCCGGTGCGGCGGCAAGCGCAGCATGGCGCGGCGTCTCGCCATTATATCGCGGCTTGTTGCCGTCGAGATTGGTCAAGCGCCCCCCAGCCTCGTTCAGTATGAGATCGGCGGCGGCAATGTCCCAATCAAAGGACTTGTCGCCGACGAGTCCCGCATCGATGCGGCCGGATGCAATGCGCACGAGCCGCATGGCGAGCGATGCCATCTTCGGAAACGGCACGATGTCGGCCCCGGCATCGCGCACGCTGCCGACGAAACCCTGCGGACCAGAGAGGGTGGCCCCCTGCAGCGAAGCGCGCGCGGACGCGTGGATGGGAGCGCCGTTCATATGCGCGCCGCGGCCGCGTGCGGCGCTATATGTCTCGTCGATCGCCGGTGCATGCACAACACCCGCGATCGGGCGGCCCTCATGCACCAGGCCGATCGACACCGCCCATTGTGGGTCGCCGTTGGAAAAGCCGCGCGTGCCGTCGATGGGGTCGACGATCAGCACGAGCGGGTTGCCGAGCCGCGCCGGCGAATCGGCGATCTCTTCCGAAAGCCACGCGGCGTCCGGAACGATTTCGCGCAAACGCTTTTCGAGGAATTGGTCGACAAGGAGATCGGCCTCGGTCACCGGTGAGCCGCCGGCTTTATGATTGATGTTGGCGTGCGTGCGCTCGCCATGCCGGAAGTAGCGCAGCGCAATCTCGCCAGCCTCGCGCGCGGCCTCGCTCAGCGGCTCAATGAGCGCCTCGGCGTCAATTTCAATCTGCAGGATCATTGCCCTCCGGTTTCAGACCGAGACCTAGAGAAGCTGGGAGTGCCATGCAAGCGACTTGCCTGACGCACAACCCGGTCCCGAACGGAATCGTTCAAATTGCGCCAATTGCCAAAAACCGGTGTTACTCATGCCCGCGGAAAACAGGGCCAAATCCCTGATTTTACGCCTATTCACCAGCCCGATTAGGCATTTGCGGCGCTCTCGGCGGATACGCTTCGCGGGTCAGGAACGAACCCCGCGAGAGGCCGCATGCTGCTTCAAACTGCTCACGAGACCGCTCTCACGCAATACGACGCGCGCGCCGACGATCGCCGGCGAGAGGTGGCTTTTGCCGACCGGTCCGTGGTGATCGCTCGCCGCATCTCCGGCATCGCCATGCGGGTGCAAGTGCCCCTCGCCTCGTATCAGGGCGTCAGGCTGTCGCTCGCGTCGCAAGGCGAAGGCGAAAGCTTACATACGATCGAGCTGCTGCACCGCGATGCCGATCTGTCGATCCCGCTCTTTCAGGCCGCCGATCCCCAGATGATTGCCGCCGAATGGTGTGCCTGGGCGAACTCGCTGTCGTTGCCGCGGCTCTTCAAGGACTTCCCAGCGGATTACATCCCGGGCCAGATCCCTATGCCGGCGCCGCGCCGACGCGGCTCAGCGGTCGGAAAACGCCGAACCCGCTTTTCGCGCCGGCGCAAGATGGGCGCGCAACAGTAGCTTGCGGTTACCTATACTTGCGGTTACCTATAGCGGCGAACGCGAAATCATCTCCTACGAGTGACGCGTCAGAACAACGCTTCGCCTGCCATGATCCCAAGCACGAGCAGGACGAGGAAGACGACGATGAAGATAAAGAACAGAATCTTGGCGATGCCAGCCGACGCCGCCGAGATGCCAGTGAAGCCGAAGGCTGCCGCAACGATCGAGATGATGAAGAAGAACAGTGCCCATTTGAGCATGTGAACTCTCCGGAGCTGCGCCGTGCCGTCATGCGCACAATGCAAAGACGACGCTTATGTTCCGCGCCTTAGATGAGCTGCGCGACGATGCCGTCGAGCGCAATACCCGCGAAGAGTAACAGGCCGGCATCGCGGTTGGCGCGAAACAGCATCAGCGCCCGTTGCCGATCGTCGGCATCGATCGTGCGCACCTGCCAGATAAGATGCGCCGCAAAGGCCAGCAATCCGAGCTGCGCGAAAAGGCCTACTCGTGCGGTGAGCAGGGCGGCTTCGGTGAGGATCACCGCGCCGGCGAAGAGCAGCCCGACGGCCGACCGCACGCTCGCGCCGAACAGTCTCGCAGTGGAGCGCACCCCGATGAGGGAATCGTCGCGTATGTCCTGGAGCGCATAGATCGTGTCGTAGCCCATCGTCCAGAGAATCGCCGCCGCATAGATGAGGAATGCCGGCCAGGCGAGGCTGCTCATGACGGCTGCCCAGCCCATAAGCCCACCCCAGGCGAAGGCAAGGCCCAGCACCGCCTGCGGCCAGGAGGTGATCCGCTTCATGAACGGATAGATCACCACAAAGACGAGGGAAGCGAACCCCACCGCAACCGCAAACCAGTTGAAGGAAAGGAGCACGGCGAGGCCGACAAGGCACTCCAGCACAAGGAAGACCAGCGCTTGGCGGGGCTCCAGCCGCCCCGATGCGAGCGGGCGGTTGCGGGTACGCTCCACCTTCGCGTCGATCTCGCGGTCGACCAAGTCGTTATAGGTCGAGCCCGCGCCGCGCATCGCCATCGCGCCGATGAGCAGCAGGCTCAGATGCAGCAGATTTGGCGATCGCCCGAGCGAGGAGGTCGCCAGCGCGCTCGACCACCAACAGGGAAGGAGGAGGAGCCACCAGCCGATCGGCCGATCGAGGCGCGCCAGCTGGATGTATGGCCGCAATCCTGGAGGAGCGTAACGCCAGATCGGGTGATCGCTGCGCGCGTCGGGGAGCGCTTCCGCTTCGGCAGTTTTTTCCGGGCCCGCCGCTATGGCGGGCAGCTTCACAGCGGTCCGGCGGGGAGTTTGGTCGGACCGGCGCCGCCGTTTGCCTGTTGCTCCTGCGCTTTCTTCATCTGCACGGCGATGTTGCAGGCCTGGTTCGCGGTCTGTGCGGTCTTGGTGTGGCCGGTGGTGGCGTTCTCGATCGCGTTGTCGGGGATCGCGCACCATTCCTTGTTCTTGGTCATGTAGGCGATGAGCTCGCTCTCCATGCTCGAAAGTTTTTTCAACTTGGGACAGGCGCCCACGGGATCGAGCTTGCCCTTGGTTGCCTTCGCCGAAGCGTTCAATTCCTGGATGATCGCCTCGCGCTTCTGCATGATCTTGCCGAGGTCTTCGTTGCAATCGGCGCGTGCCGTCGCAACGAGCGTGGGCAGGCTAAATCCGAGCAACAGGACGGGGAGGGCGAAGCGGACCACAGGGCGAAGCGTCTGCATTGGGCTGCCTTGAGCGGAAAATTGCGCGAGCCGAAAATCGCCAGATTGGATGGCGGGCGAAAGCGGCAGCTTCATGACGCGTTTTTCCCCTGTAAGCTCAACGCGCTATGAACGGGCCGGGGCGCCGCCCGCTGGCCTGTGCGCCAAAAACGTCACTGCGTGGGGTGGTTGTGCCGCGATACGATTTTTCCGCGCAACGTCTCTTTGTCGAGGAACCACTCGCCGCGCAACGCCAATTTGAGCTCACTCAACCCCAAACAAATTACCTGTCGTCCGTACTGCGGTTGCGGGCGGGGGATCAAGTTTTGGTCTTCAACGGCCGCGATGGCGAGTGGCTTGCTGAAATCGGAAACGCGTCGAAGCGCGGCGCCGGCGTTCTCGTTCGTACGCAAACGCGAGCGCAGGAGAGCGGCCCGGATATCGACTATTGCTTCGCGCCGCTAAAGCACGCGCGGCTCGACTATATGGTTCAAAAAGCGGTCGAGATGGGCGCGCAGCGGCTCATTCCGGTGCTGACCAAGAGAACGCAGGTTTCCCGGATCAATCTGGCGCGCATGCGCGCCAACGCGATCGAGGCGGCCGAACAATGCGGGATCCTGGTGCTGCCGCAGATCGTGCAGGAGACGAGTCTTTCGTCGTATCTTGCAGAGCGTTCGCCCGATCGCCTGCTCGTCTTCTGCGACGAGGAGGCTGAGGTCGCCGACCCGCTTGCGGTATTGCGCGATGCAAAATGCAAACTCGGAAATGTGCCGTCCCTCGCCCTGCTGATCGGACCCGAGGGAGGCTTCGATCCCGCGGAACGTGAAACGCTTCTCGCGGCAGCGAACGTACTGCCGATTTCGCTCGGGCCCCGTATCCTGCGCGCCGACACGGCGGCTGTTGCCGGATTGGCACTCCTGCAGGCAGTTCTCGGCGATTGGACCGGCGCGCAGCCGCGAACCACGATGTCGCCATGATCCTCGATGCATCATGAAGCTGAATCAGCCCGGCTGTCGCAGGCTGACAAATACAAGAACAGGGTTGCGCCGCGACATGGCATTCGACTGCCGTCTAACGTTCACATTGACCGCCTGCGCGCTGGTCGTCGGGTCGACGAACTTTGCGTCCGCGGAAGGCAGCCGCGGTAACGGCGGCGAGCACAAGATCAATCGGTGCTCAATCTACGGCTCGGATTTCGTCCAGATCGAAGGCACTGAGACGTGCGCGCGCGTTGGCGGGCATATCCGCGTCGAACTCGGCGTCGGCAACGGCATGCGCAACGGTTTTAGCAGGTCCGACTCGGATGGTGCGCGACCTGCGGCCTTGAGCTCCGGGAGTTCTGGGCAAAATGCGCCTGATCCGGGTTATGACGGGCCTGGTGACTCGCGCGGTCATTTACGCGTGCGCGAATTGCCGGGGGCGCGAGATCTTTTCGCCCGGTGAGTTTTAAAGCCGCGCCTCTTCGAAAATCGGATCGATATTCTCGTTCCACGCCTCCTTGTAGCGCTGAACCCAGCGTTCCGCCGAGGTGCGGTTCTCAGCGACGATGTTGTCGAGATAATCGAGGTAAATGGTTTCGTCCTTGCCTGACGGATCAGCATGATTGCGCCGCGTGAGACCGCCTCTGGCCGGCGCGAGCACGTCGTTTGCGACATCCCGCACGCTTCGTCCGGCGATCTCCGCTTTCAACCCGAGACGCGGCACGTCCGCGCGCAGGGCAGATCGTTCCTGCTGGCTCCAGTTCTTCACGAGTTCCCAGGCACCGTCGAGCGCCGTCTCGTCGTAGAACAATCCCGCCCACAATGCTGGCGAGGCGAGCACATGGTCACGGCCACCCATATCGGCGCCGCGCATTTCGAGAAAGCGCTTTAGGCGCACTTCGGGAAAGATCGTCGAAAGGTGGTTTGCCCAATCCGACATCGTCGCATGCTCGCCAGGCAGCTCAGCGAGCTTCCCGGCGAGCAAGTCGCGAAAACGCGCGCCGCTCACATCGTGATAATGCTCGCCGCGCTTCACGAAATACATCGGCACATCGAGCGCGTAGTCGACATAGCGTTCGAAGCCCATGCCGTCCTCGAAGGCAAACGGCAACATCCCGGTGCGCGCGCGATCAGTGTCACGCCAGATTTCCGAGCGCATCGACAAAAAGCCGTTCGGCTTACCATCGGCAAAGGGCGAGTTGGCGAACATCGCGGTCGCGATCGGCTGCAGCGCCAACCCGACGCGCAGTTTTTTGACCATGTCCACTTCCGACTCGTAGTCCAAATTCACTTGCACCGTCGCAGTGCGGAACATCATGTCGAGACCGAGCGTGCCGACCTTGGGCATGTAGCTCGCCATGATCGCATAGCGCTGCTTCGGCATGATAGGCATGGCCGTGCGCGGCCATTTCGGCTGCATTCCTAAGCTCAGAAAACCGATGCCGAGCGGTTCGGCGATGGCATGTAGATCAGCGATATGCGCATCGAATTCCCGCGCAACCTCGTGCACGGTTTCCAACGGTGCACCGGAAAGTTCGAATTGTCCGCCCGGCTCAAGCGAGATCGCCGCGCCGGCGTCCGGCGCCGCCAGTCCAATGAGGGCCGCACCATCAGAGATGGGTTCCCATTTTAGGCGTGCTTGCAAGCCTTCGAGCAGATCGCGAATACCGCCGCTGCGCGACGCGGTGCGCTCATAGGGCACCGGCGTGGTGTCGGCGCGATAAAACGGTACCTTTTCGTGCTCGGTGCCCAGCCGAAAAGCGCTGCGCGCTTTGCAGCCTTTCTCGAACCAGGTGACGAGATCGTCGCGTGTTTCAATCGCCGCACTGTCAATGACGTCGCGCGCCATCCAATTTCTTCCGCTTTGTTGAGCCCTATTCGGAAGCTCGCGCGCCGATGAGGGACCGCCCAATGCGGTCGCCAGGGTACATAAGGGGCAGCTTTGCGGGAGGCAATCAGCCGGGGTGCGCGCACGGCGAGCTGCGAACCGGGGACAATGGTCGCCCAGGAGATTGCCACGTTAAGGAGATTTATCATCGATCAACGGGGCACCACTGCGATTGCGTATGGCATCATTGGCACGTTTCTGTCGCTGGCGATCATCGCCGGCGCCCGCTCGATCGGGGCGAACATAAGCGCCATTATGTTCGCCCCGATCGCCAATAACCTGAACTGAGCCCCGGCCTCAAACGCGTCGATTGAGGATATCGCTGATCGCGGCCTGATGCTGCGGATCGACCCTGCCCGGCTGCAGCATGCCCTTCAGCGCATCAAGCGCCGATTGCCCGGTTGCCGCGCCGCTCGCTGTCTGGCCGCCTGTCAGGGCTCCGAAAAGGCCCATGAAGGAGCTGAACAACCCGGCGAGGCCGCCGCCGGCCGCTGGCGCTCCTCCGCCCCCTGCGCTGCCGCTGGAGCCGAGCTGGCCCAGGATGTTGCTGAAGCCTTGCGATTTCAACGAACTCATGAGGCCGCCCGCGGCCATGGTGGCAATCACCGGTGCCATCCGGGCGAGGAGGTCGGGCCGCAATCCGGTGATGCGAGAGGCCTGTTGCGCGATCTGGCCGATCACATTCGGATCGCCGAAAATTTGGCTCAAGATGACTGAGCCGCCCGAAACCGCCGCGTCGGAATGGGCGCTGTCGGCGCTTTGAAAGGACGCCTGATGCAGCCCGGCGCTCAGTTGACCCGCCAGGCCGGAGAGGCTTCCGGGATTCTGCACGGTCTTCTGCAGCCCTGCCGAGAGGGCGGGCACCAAAGCCTGGATCGCCGAATTGGCCTGTTCGGGGGTGATGCCGAACCGCTCAGCGAGGTTTTGGGCTGCACTGCCGCCTTGCGCGGATTGAAGAATGTCCTGCAGGTTCGCAATACTCTCTCCCTCCCTATCCTTTAGCGGGATGATACCGCTAGCCGAGCATAGAAGAGTGCCCGGCGCTTGGGGAGAGCCGAAGCAGCTTTGGCGGGGCCTCTACTCTTGTGCGGTGCAGCGCTTGACAGGGTCAGGAGTGCGCGCAACAAGCCGACGCGACGACGATGACCGAAAAACCGCCGCTCCGTATTGTTCTTTGCTCGCCGCGCGGATTCTGCGCCGGCGTCGTGCGCGCCATCGACGTCGTCGAGAAGGCGCTCGACTGCTTCGGGGCGCCCGTCTATGTCCGGCATGAGATCGTCCACAACCGCTACGTCGTCGACTCCCTCAAGGCCAAGGGGGCGATCTTCGTCGAAGAACTCTCCGAGGTGCCGGATACGACTAGTCCGGTGATTTTCTCGGCGCACGGTGTCGCCAAATCCGTCCCTGCGGAGGCGAAAGAGCGCAATCTCCTGGCGATCGACGCCACCTGTCCGCTGGTGACGAAAGTGCATCGCGAGGCCGAAATTCACCGCAAGCGCGGCCGCGACATTATCCTTGTCGGCCATGCCGGACATCCCGAAGTCGTCGGCACGATCGGACAATTGCCGGCAGGCGCGGTCGTCCTCGTCGAATCCGTCGAGGACGTCGAACGGCTGCCGCTGCGTGACGCTGCCAATCTTGCGTTCGTCACCCAGACGACGCTGTCGATCGACGACACGAAAGAGATCGTCGACGCGCTCATGGCGAAATTCCCCGGCATTTCGGGACCGCACAAGGAAGACATCTGCTACGCGACAACGAACCGCCAGGAAGCGGTGAAGAAAATCGCACCCGAAGTTGATGCAGTGCTGGTTGTCGGGTCGCCAAAATCATCGAATTCGCAGCGGCTGAAAGAAGTGGCGGAGCGCAACGGCGCACGCTCACAGCTGGTGCCGCGCGCGGCCGATATCGATTGGTCAATTTTTGGAAATATCAAATCTCTGGGCGTGACTGCCGGCGCATCAGCTCCGGAAATTCTCGTCGAGGAAGTGCTCGACGCCTTTGCCGAGCGCTACTCGATTTCGGTCGAGACAATCTCGACGGCGGACGAGAACGTCTTCTTCCCGCTGCCGAAGGAATTGCGCGAGCGCACGCCGCAGCCCGCCTGAGAGCGCTGCCTAGCCCCACAACAAAAGAACGACGCCGGCGATGATCATCGTCATGCCGACGAATTCGCGCCGGCTCGTTTCCTGACGAAACAGCCGGCGCGTCGCGATCTGCGCGAAAATCATCTCGACGAGCGCCAGCGTGCGCACGCGTGCCGCGGTGTCGATCGCGAAAGCGAGATACCAGAATTGCGAGGCGAGCGCGCCCATGAAGCCGGCGGTCATCGATGCGCGCCATAAACGGCCGATGGCGGCGAGAAGGTCGCGATCGAAAAGCGTGAGATAAACGAGAATCAGCGCTGTTTGGATGGCGAGGCCGCAGGCGAGGATGGTCGATGCCGCCACGATGAAGTTTGTCAGTCCGAGCGCGAGGATAGCAGCTCGGTAGCCGACGGCGGAGAGCGCAAAAGCCGCTGCAGAGACGAGACCATAGGCAGCCGGGCGCCAGGAATAGGCGCCTTCCTGCGCCCGCGCAGTTGGCCACGACATGAGCATCACGCCTGATGTCGCAATAAGAATGGCGATCGCACTTGCGGTACTGAGCCTGTCGCCGAGAACGATCAACCCAAACAGCGCAACGAGGATCGGTTCCGTCTTCGTATAAGCAATCGCGACGACGAAAGCGCGCTGGCGCATCGCGGCAAGCATCAGGGCGGTCGCGAAAATCTGCGACACTGCGGCGATCAGCGTGAAGGCAAGCGCGCTTAGACCGGGCAGCGGCGGCGCTTGATGCGTGCCGAATGCCACGAGCATAAGAAAGAATACCGCGAACGGCAGACCGAACAGAAAGCGCACATACGTTGCGCCGCCCGTGCCGAGGTTCGCGATGAGATCGCGCTGCATCGCGTTGCGCAACGTCTGCGCTCCGGCGGCGGTGATCGTGAAGACGGCCCAAAGCCAGGAGGGGATTATCATACGGTTTACCGGAGCTCGCAGCTCTTGGTGCGCAGACCTATTGCGAAAGGTGCGAGGCGCTTGCGCACCCGAGGTGCGCGATCCAGGGCCTCCCGTCAACCCGCGTTGACGAGCCTGGATTGCGCCGCTACGAGGAGGGCCCTTCTGCTTTAAGTCCAGGCGCGATGGCCGTTTACACCGAGGTTTCGGACGAGGAACTTTTTGCGTTTCTGCAGGCCTATGAGCTTGGGCCCGTCCTGTCGTTCAAGGGCATCGCGGAGGGCGTGGAGAATTCAAACTTCATGCTGCATACGCAGAGCGGATATTATTTCCTAACGCTGTACGAGAAACGCGTCCGCGAAGAGGATTTGCCATTCTTTCTGGGCTTGATGTTTCATCTGTCGGAACGCGGCATCACCTGTCCGCAACCCGTGAAGAATCGCGCCGGCATAGTGCTTGGCCGTCTCGCCGGCCGTCCAGCCGCAATCGTCACCTTCCTTGAAGGCATGTCGCCGCGCCGGCCCGATACCACGCAATGCGGGCAGGCCGGCGAGATGGCGGCGCGTCTTCACCACGCCGGCAAGGACTTTCCGTTGCATCGGAAGAACGCCCTGTCGATGCGCGGCTGGAGGCCGCTTTATCAAGCAGCCGCATCACGCGCTGATGAGGTTGTGCCTGGTTTGCGTTCCGTGCTCGAAGAAGAGCTTAAGTTTCAGGAAGAGCATTTCCCGACCGGTTTGCCCGGCGGGGTGATTCATGCCGACCTTTTCCCGGACAATATCTTTTTCCTCGACGGGGTCTGCTCGGGGATCATCGATTTTTATTTTGCTTGCAACGATGCCTTCGCTTATGAGATCGCGATCTGCCTCAACGCGTGGTGCTTCGAGCCCGACGCGTCGTTCAATATGACAAAGGGCATGGCGCTGCTTGCCGGCTACGATCGTGTGCGCCCGCTCGAGGCGCGCGAGCGCGCGGCGCTGCCGATTCTCGCGCGCGGTTCGGCATTGCGCTTTCTGCTGACGCGGCTTGTCGATTGGCTGAACGTGCCGCCCGGCGCGCTCGTCAAACCGAAAGACCCGATTGAATACATGCGCAAGCTGCGTTTCCATCAGAAGGTCGCGAGCGCGCGCGAATTTGGGCTCGCCGCATGAGCGAGCGCGTCGAGATTTGGACGGACGGCGCCTGTTCCGGCAATCCGGGTCCGGGCGGATGGGGCGCAATCCTCGTTCTCGGCGACAAAGAGAAGGAATTATCAGGCGGCGAGCCGCTCACGACCAACAATCGCATGGAACTTATCGCCGCGATCACCGCTCTCGAGGCGCTGAAGCGGCCCTGCAGCATCAATCTGCACACGGACTCGCAATATTTGCGCGAGGGCATCACCAAATGGCTCGCCGGCTGGAAAAAGCGCAATTGGGTGACCGCCGCAAAGACGCCGGTCAAGAATGTCGATCTTTGGCAGCGGCTCGAAGCCGCCGCCGAGAAGCATGACATTCATTGGAAATGGGTGCGCGGGCACGCCGGCGACATACGCAACGAGCGCGCCGACGAGCTTGCGCGAATCGCTATGCGGCCGTTCATGAAATCACGAAAACCCAGCCCCCTGCAGGACGTCAGGTAGGTCTCAGAGCGCCTTCAGCAGCGCGCCGGCGCCCGAGACTTCGGCTTTGCCTGGCGCTTCTTCGATGTTGAGTTTGCGCACGACGCCGTCATCCACCAACATCGAATAACGCTGCGAGCGCGTGCCGAGGCCGCGTTGGCTCATGTCGAGCGACAGGCCGATCGCCTTGGCGAAGTTGGCACTGCCATCGGCAAGGAAAGTGAGTTTGCCCTCGGCCCCGCTCTGTTTTGCCCAGGCGTCCATGACGAACACATCGTTTACGCCGGTGACGGCGATTTCATCGATGCCTTTGCCGAGAATCTCGTCCGCCTTGGTGACGAAGCCGGGCAGGTGGTTGCGATGGCAGGTCGGCGTGAATGCGCCGGGAACGCCGATGAGAACGACGCGGCGGCCTTTGAAAAACTCCTCGGTCGTTCGCGTCTGCGGACCATCCGACGTCATAATTGTGAATGTCGCTTCCGGAATACGGTCGCCCATCTTGATCGTCATTTATTTCTCCACGCGGATGCTCACGCTTTCCCGCGGAACCTATGGCCTCGCCGCGCCGGCGTCGAGATGCAGCGCGAATTCGACCGGCTGCCGGCCCGTCAGCGTGAAGCGGACGGGCACGTCGGAGAGAGATGCATCTTTCGGATACTCGGCCATGGTGACGAGAAAATCGTCGCCCTCGCGCTTCGTCGCGATGAAGAACGGATCCGGCGGCTCGGCGAAAAGGTCCTGCGCCGGCGCGGCTCCGCGCCAAGCCAGGCGCCAGGTCGGCTTCTCCGCGCCGGTGACCGGCGTCACCGCAACATCATGCGCGGTCTCCTCGGCCGAGAGCCGCCGCGGAACGCTCGCCTCCGCCGCGACCATCGCTGGCATTTCGCTCGCCTCCTTCGCCGGCAAGCCGAGTTGCAGCCTTGCATGAACCGGCAGGCAGATCTTTTCACAAGCCGCGTAGTCGAGTTCGAGCACCAGATCGACAGGTTTGCCCTGCTCCTGCGGCGCGACGCGAACCGGCAGTACGACGCCCCCCTGATAGCCGAACACGTCGCTGCCGCCTTCATCGATGCGCGTCGGCGCGGGGAAGCTGACCTCGGCGGCCCTGAAGTTCGATGAATGCGAGAAATCGAAGACCGGCGGCACCCCGGATTCGCCCGGCGAGCGCCAATAGGTGATTGTCGCCGGGGCGAGCTTGATCTCGATCCCGGCCCGGTAGGCAGCCTCGCCGGCCGGCGCGGCAATGAGCCGCGCGGCCGATTTCGGCGCATTGGCCCAACCCGAGGCAGCGTCCTGCGCCCGTGCCGGCGCGAACGCGCAGCACGTAAGCATCATTGCAAGGAAGGGAAGCTGTATGCGGGTCAACGACATCGGCATGGAACATTCGTATTCTGTCACGGGTTGCTCGACCAGCGTCTTGCGTGGTTGCCACTCTCACAATCGCGTCAGCCGCCTTGTGAAGCCTTGGGGTGAGACCTACGATGGGTTCCATGAAGCCCTTCGACACGTCACGGCGCATGTCGAGTTTCCTCGACGGGCAGATGCTCGTCGCCATGCCGGGCATGACCGACAACCGCTTTTCGCGGGCCGTGATCTATCTCTGCGCCCATTCCGAGGACGGCGCGATGGGAATCATCGTCAATCAGCCGGCGTCGAAGGTGAGCTTCCCGGAGCTTCTGGTCCAGCTTGAGGTGATCGCGCCGGAGGAATCGATCCGGCTGCCGAAGCGCGCCGAGGCGGTCCGCGTCTTGAAGGGCGGCCCGGTCGAAACGGGCAGGGGCTTCGTCCTCCACTCGGCCGATTACTTCATCGACAACTCGACCTTGCCGATCGATGACGGCGTCTCGCTGACCGCCACGGTCGACATACTCCGCGCGATCGCCAAGGGCGCCGGGCCGGACCGGGCAATCCTGGCGCTGGGCTATGCCGGTTGGCAGGCGGGGCAGCTCGAGGCGGAAATCCAGCACAATGGCTGGCTGAATTGCCCGGCCGATCCGGCGCTCGTCTTCGATACGCCGATAGAGCTCAAATACGAGCGGGCGTTGCGGCGCATCGGCATCCATCCGGGACATCTCTCGGCCGCCGCCGGCCATGCCTGACGCGGGCGACGGGTTTGACCCCGATCGCCTGATCATCCGCGAGCTCATCGAGAACTGGGCGATCTGGCGTGACGCCCTGATGTGGGACCGCTTCCGCACGGTTTGGCACGAGGACGGGCGGATGATGGCGACCTGGTTCCAGGGCACGGCCGACCAGTTCATTGAACTTAGCCGCCAGGGATACGATGGCGGCGTGCGCATCCTGCACTTCCTCGGCGGCATGTCCGTCGATGTTGCCGGCGCGCGGGCAATCGCGCAGACCAAGATGACGATCTCGCAGCGGGCCGCCGTTGAAGGCGTGCCCTGCGATGTCGTGTGCACCGGCCGGTTCTTTGATTTCCTGGAAAAGCGCGCGGGACGCTGGGGAATGGTTCTGCGTCAGCCCATTTACGAGAAGGATCGGCTCGATCCTGTCGATCCCAGTAGGCGGCTCGCGTTAGATCAAGACCTGCTCGCTCGGTTTCCGGAGGGCTATCGGCACCTCGCCTACATCCAGTCGAAAATCGGCTACAAGGTGAAACCAGATATGCCGGGGCTCGAGGGACCGGCGGTGGAGCAGCTTTATAAGGACGGCGCGGTTTGGCTCTCCGGCGAGCCGCTGCGGCGCTGATCAGCCCCCCAAACCGAAAGCGCGGCCACCGTCATCGCGGAGAGCCGGTCGCCGAGGTGGTCGATCATTTTCGCATCGATCTTCACGTTGAACGGCGGGCGTTCCAGCCGCTCCGGCCGGATGAACGTCTCGACTTGAGAAAGGAACCAGAAAATGACGATCCAGAGGTCGGCGGCCTGCGTGCCCTCCGGCAGAAATTTGCGCACGATGACCTCGGCACCGGCGAAAATCGGCAGCTTTTCCTCGGCCAAAAAATCCGTGAAGACCTCGCTCCGCGACAGGGTCTCCCACGTGAAGATTCGCATGTAGCGGCCGAGCTGATCGCGGCGGTTCAGCGCTTTCAATTGCGTGCGAATGAAGGTCCCGACGGCCGTCGGCCCATCCATCGCGGCGAGCCTGTCTGCGTCCAGCGGGCTGAGTTCGGCGAATGCCTGCACCGAGACCTTTAGGACCTCGCGGTAGAGTCCCTCCTTGCCACCGTGGTAGTTGATCGCCGCCTGATTGGCGTTCGCCGCCTGGGTGATTTCGCGGACCGAGCCGCCTTCAAATCCTTTGGCCGAGAAGACGGCGATTGCTGCTTTGATCAGCCCGTCGCGCGTGGTCTCAACGGCTTGAGACATGGATCAGGCCGCCGATCCTGTCCTTCATGTTGGCGAGCTTGTCCATCACTGCCGCGCCGGTCGGAAGGAAGTGCGGCAGCTCCACGCCCCAGATCTTGGCGCGAGGCGAGGCAGACTCCGTCTGGGCGGCGGCGACCGCCGCCGGCGCCGCAGAAGACGGGACGGCTGTCGCCGCGATGGTGGCCGGGCGACGCGGCGGGAAAACGCTTACCTGCGCCAGCACCGCCCGATGCGCTGAGGACGGCCCCTCCATTGTGGGCTCACGACGGGGTCGTGCCGCATCCAACACCGAGGCACTGCGGGTGGACCGCAGTTCGTCGGCGAGTTCGGCCGTGCGCTGGACGGAAAGGGGATGAAAGCGGCTGAGGCTATCCATCGCCGCCAGATGCTCGGGATAGTAGGCGACGTTCCGGGATTCGATAATCCCGCCGTCCAGCCGAGAGGATAATCCTTGCGGCTGCACTGGTAGGCTCGGCTGCGAGACGAAGTGCGTGTAAAGCCCGGTGGCGCAGATCGTTGCCGCGACCGACACGACCACCTGTCCCGCAAATCTGCGACCGATCGCAAACAGCCCGAAAACCTTACCCGCCAGCATCATTGGCCAGTGCTTTCAAACGAGTGTTTGAATTCAAGCAGCGGTTTGTGGCGGGATTCCGGCCGGTCAAGCTTGCCGGCGAGGATTCAGTGCAGAATCTGGCTCAGGAACAATTTTGTCCGCTCATGTTGCGGATTGGCAAAGAAAGCTTGAGGCGAATTGATCTCGATGATCTCGCCGCCATCCATGAAAATCACGCGATTGGCGACTTGGCGCGCAAAGCCCATCTCGTGGGTGACGCAGAGCATGGTCATGCCATCTTCGGCGAGCGACACCATCGTGTCGAGCACCTCCTTTACCATCTCCGGATCGAGCGCCGAGGTCGGCTCGTCGAACAGCATGATTTTCGGATTCATGCACAGCGCTCGCGCAATCGCGACGCGCTGCTGCTGACCGCCCGACATCTGGCCTGGATATTTGTTCGCCTGCTCCGGGATTTTCACCCGTTTCAGGTAGTGCATCGCCAGGTCCTCGGCCTCTTTCTTTGGCATTTTGCGGACCCAGATCGGCGCCAGCGTGCAGTTCTCGAGAATGGTCAGATGCGGGAACAGATTAAATTGCTGGAATACCATGCCGACCTCGCGGCGCACCTCCTCGATGCGCGTCACATCGTTATTGAGCTCGATTCCGTCGACCGTGATGCGTCCGCTCTGGTGCTCCTCGATGCGATTGATGCAGCGGATCATCGTCGATTTGCCGGAACCTGAGGGTCCGCAAATCACGATGCGCTCGCCGCGCC
>Ga0136846_1229152_pt1 | contig 31671 bp, 32 predicted proteins | sample HopSoiMetagenom2_FD_96841 | JGI IMG/M metagenome (GOLD analysis project Ga0136846, IMG submission 96841) | Grasslands soil microbial communities from Hopland, California, USA - 2 Assembly 2016 (version 4) | ecosystem: Environmental > Terrestrial > Soil > Grasslands | place: USA: Hopland...
ACCGGCTTCGAGCTGTTCCGGCAGGCCGGCGAGCAGATCCAGAGCGGCGCGGCGAATGTGGCGCTGGTCGTCGGCGCAGAAAGCATGACGCGCAACCCGATCGCCGCCTTCGAGCACCGCACCGGCTTCAAGCTGGGCGCGCCGGTCGGCTTCAAGGACTTCATGTGGGAGGCCCTGAAGGACTCGGCCGCCGGCATCGACATGATCCAGACGGCGGAAAACCTCGCGAAGAAATACGGCATCACGCGAGAAGCGGTGGATGAATTTGCCTCCAGCTCTTTCGCGAAGGCGGTGGCGGCGCGCGAGGCGGGCTTTCATGCCGGTGAAATTGTGCCGGTGGTCACGGAAGAATTTGAACTCCACGGCTATGCCACGCGCGGCATACGCCTGCAGGGCAAGGCCACGGAAGTCGCGCAGGACACCCACGCGCGGCTGTCTCCTGTCGAGGTGCTGGCCAAGCTCCGGGCGGTCCATGCCGGCGGTGTGCAAACCGGGGGCAACAGCGCGGCGCTGGTGGACGCGGCCGCGGCGGCCGTGGTGGCCTCCGGCGCGTATGTGAAGGCCCAGGGCAGAAAACCGTTGGCGCGCGTGGTGGCCGCTGCGGTGGTAGGCGTGCCGCCCGAGATCATGGGCATAGGCCCGGCCCCCGCGATCCGCCTGCTGCTGGCGCGCTGCGGCCTGACGCTGGACCAGATCGGCCGCTTTGAGATCAACGAAGCCCAGGGCGCGCAGACGCTGGCGGTGGCCCGCGAGCTGGCGCTGGACCTGGGCAAGCTCAACGTCAACGGCGGCGCCATCGCCATGGGCCATCCGCTGGCGGTGACCGGTGTGCGCCTCACCATCACCGTCGCGCGGGAAATGCGGCGGGCCGGCGTGCGCTACGGCATCGCATCCGCTTGTGTGGGAGGCGGCCAGGGCATTGCCCTGCTGCTTGAAAACCCGGAGGCGGCAGAAATTTCTTAAGTAAATAGTGGCTGTAGCCCGCGACTGACATGCGCAAGCAGCTATCAAAACAATAGCAATTGATCTGGAGACAAGGCATGAACATTGAAGGACTTTCGGCGCTGGTGACAGGTGGCGGCTCAGGGCTGGGCGAAGCCACTGCCCGCGAGCTGGCGCGCCTGGGCGCCAAGGTCGCCGTGCTGGACGTGAATCTTGCCGGCGCAGAAAAAGTCGCTGCCGATATTTGTGCCGCGTACGGAAGCGGCGCCGCAGTAGCCTGCCAGTGCGACATCACCGACAGCGCCAGCCTGGCTGCTGCGCTTGAGAAAGCCGCTGCCGCGCAGGGCCCGGCCCGCATCCTGATGAACATTGCCGGCATCGGTTCGGCAAAACGTGTGGTGGCCAAAGACGGCAGCCCTGCGCCGCTTGAAGACTTCGCCAGAGTCGTCACCATCAACCTGATCGGCACCTACAACGCCAGCCGCCTGTTTGCCGCCGCCTGCGCCAAGCTGCCCCCGCTGGAGGACGGCCAGCGCGGCGTGATGATGTTCACCGCGTCGGTCGCCGCCTTCGACGGCCAGGTCGGGCAGCAGGCCTACAGCGCCTCCAAGGCCGGGCTGGCCGGCATGACGCTGCCCATGGCGCGCGACCTCGCCCAGCACGGCATCCGCGTCTGCACGGTGGCGCCCGGCCTGTTTGCCACGCCTTTGATGGCGCAGCTGCCCGAAGCGGTCCAGGCTTCACTGGCCGCCAGCATTCCCTTTCCGCAGCGCCTGGGCAAGCCCGAAGAGTTCGCGCAGCTGGCCGTGCACATCGTCCAAAACGACCACCTTAACGGCGAAGTGATCCGCCTGGACGGTGCACTGCGCATGGCGCCAAGGTGAGCCCCATGGAAAAAACCGTCGTCTACGAAGTGAAGGTCGCGTTCGGCGACTGCGATCCCGCAGGGATCGTGTTCTTCCCCAACTTCTCGCGCTGGATGGATGCCGCCTCGCTGAATTTTTTCGCCGCATGCGGCGTGCCGCCCTGGCGGGAGCTGGTCAAAACCACCGGCATCGTCGGCACGCCTCTGCTGGAGATCAACACCCGCTTCAGCCAGCCCGCCACTTATGGCGAAACCCTGCACATCCACACCAGCGTGCAAGAGTGGCGGGCCAAGGGTTTTATCCAGAAACATGTGATCCGGCGCGGCGAGGACCTGATCTGCGAAGGCGTGGAAACCCGCGCCTTCTGCATACGCCACCCTGACAAACCCGAGCGCATGAAGGCCATTGCCGTGCCCCCCGACATCCGCAGCCAATGCAGTTGAGCGGGCGCCACTGACGCGCCCGGGGTGCCCGGCCCCTGGTGCTTTGCGGATTTTGCTTTTCGACCCGTGGACTTAACTACAAGGAGACATTTCATGCAAACACGTCGTCATTTCGTGCAGACCGCAGCGGCGCTTTCGGCGGCCGCCCTCGCGCCTTTCCCGGCCCTGGCCGGGGCGCTCGAGCAGGTCAAAATCCTCTACGGCTTTCCGGCTGGCAGCGCGGGCGACATCTGCGCGCGCCGCGTGGGCGACCGTTTTGGCGGCACAGCCTATTCCAAAAACAACGGCATTGTCGAATCCAAGACCGGCGCCGGCGGGCGTATCGCGCTGGAGTTGCTCAGGACGGCGCCGGCGGACGGCTCCGTGCTGGCGATGTCGCCGTTTTCCTGCCTGTCGCTGTACCCGCACATCTACAAAAAACTGTCCTACGATCCCTTCGCGGATTTCGTCACGGTAGGCACCGCCTCCATGATCCACCACGGGCTGGCCGTCGGCCCGCTGGTGCCGGCCTCGGTCAAGACCGTGCATGATTTTCTCGGCTGGGCCAAGGCCAATCCAAAGGATGCCAGCTACGGCTCGCCCGCAGCAGGGTCGACCCCGCACTTCATCGGCGCCCTGCTGGGCCTGAACAACCAGGTGGAACTCAAGCACGTGCCCTATCGCGGTTCGGTGCCCGGCGTGACCGATGTGGTGGGCGGCCAGCTTGCCGCGATGGTGACGCCGCACGGTGATTTCATCCCCAACCACAAGGCCGGCAGGCTGCGCATCCTGGCGACCTCGGGCAAGCAGCGCTCGCCGTTTGTGCCTGAAGTGCCGACCTTCGCCGAGCAGGGTTTTGCCGACCTGACGGTGGAAGAGTGGTTCGGTTTCTACGCGCCCGCAAAAACGCCGGCCGGCGTGATTGCCGCGGCCAACGCCGCCATCAATGCCGCCATCCAGGACAAATCCGTCATCGACTCGTTCACAGTGGTGGGGCTGATTCCCTACGGCGGCACCGCGGACGACATGGCCTACAGCCAGAAGCGCGAGTTCGAGCGCTGGGGCCCGCTGATCAAAAAAGTGGGCTTCACCGCAGAGTCCTGAGGCCCCGGCGCAGGACCGGCCCCCACGGTCCGGTCCGGGCGGCATGGGCATAATCGGGGCTGGCCTGGCATGCCTGTGCCAGCAGCGTTGCCCGATAACGAAAGCGCCCTGATCCCTTATGCCTGTGTCGCCCAAGCCCGCTCCCGCGGTAGAGGAGGTTGATACCTCCTATCTCGAAACCTTGATGGGCTACAACGCCACGCGCGCCTCCCTCAAGATCATTGAGTTGTTCAGCAAACGCATGGCGGTCTATGACCTCAGGCATGTGGATTTTTCGATTCTTTCCCTGATCACGCACAACCCCGGCATCACCTCGCGCCAGCTGTGCGGCGCGCTGAGCATCCTGCCGCCCAACCTCGTCGGGAAAATCGTCGCGCTGGAAAAGCGCGATCTGGTGCACCGCAGGCCGCATCCGCAGGACGGCCGCGCCGTGGGGCTTTACCTGACCGATACGGGCCAGGCCCTGATGCGCGAGGCAGAAGGCACCGCCGTCAGCCTTGAAACAGAGGCGACCCAGCGCCTGAGCCCGACGGAAAAGAAGACGCTCATGCGCCTTCTGCAAAAAATCTACCGCTGAACGCACAGGCCCCGCGGCCTTGGCTCAGATACCGGCCTGGATCCAGGCCGCCGCCTTCTCCGCGATCATCAGCGTCGGCGAGTTGGTGTTGCCGCTGGTGATCAGCGGCATCACGCCGGCATCGACCACACGCAGGCCGCGTATGCCGCGCACCCGCAGGTGCGAATCCACCACCGCCATGGGGTCGTCCTCTTTGCCCATCTTCGTTGTGCCCACCGGGTGGAAGATGGTGGTGGCGATGTCGCCGGCCAGCCGCGTGAGCTCTTCGTCCGTCTGGAACTGCACGCCGGGTTTGAACTCTTCGGGCTGGTATTTGGCCAGCGCGCCCTGGCTGACGATCTTGCGCGTGACGCGCAATGAATCTGCCGCGACCTGGCGGTCTTCGGCCGTGCTGAGGTAGTTGGGCGCAATCGCCGGCGCGTCTTCAAAGCGGCCGCTCTTGATGTGCACTGTGCCGCGGCTGGTCGGGTTGAGGTTGCACACGCTGGCGGTAAAGGCATTGAAGCTGTGCAGCGGCTCGCCGAACGCTTCGAGTGACAGCGGCTGCACGTGGTATTCGAGGTTGGCGTAGGGTTGGTCGGGCGATGAGCGCGTGAAAGCGCCCAGCTGCGACGGCGCCATGCTCATGGGCCCGGTCTGGCGCAAAGCGTATTCCAGCCCGATGCGCGCCTTGCCCCAGAGCGAACTGGCCATGGTGTTGAGGGACAGGCCCCAGTGCTTGCCGCCTGGAGGGTTCTGCACCTTGTAGACCGAACGGATCTGCAGATGGTCCTGCAGGTTGGCGCCCACGCCGGGCAAATCCTGCAGCACCGGGATGCCGTGCTGCTGCAGCAAGGCGGCCGGGCCTATGCCCGAAAGCTGCAGTATCTGCGGCGAGCCGATGCTGCCCGCGCAGAGGATGACTTCCCCCATGTGCCCGGAGTCGCGCGTCGAGTGCGCCGTCACGCGCTCGTCGCCCGCCCACACCTCAACGCCGGTGCAGCGCTGGCTGCCGTCCGGTTGCGGCGTGACCACCAGTTTGCAGACCTGGGCGTTGTTCCAGAGTTCGAAATTGGGGCGGCCGTAGCAGACGGGCCGCAAAAAGGCCTTGGCCGTGTTCCAGCGCCAGCCGTTCTTCTGGTTGACCTCAAAGTAACCCACGCCCTCGTTGTCGCCGCGGTTGAAGTCGCTGGTGGCCGGAATGCCGGCCTGCACCGCCGCTTCGGCAAACGCGTCAAGAATGTCCCAGCGCAGGCGCTGCTTTTCAATGCGCCATTCGCCGCCCGAGTTGTGGTGGCGCAGCAGCTTCTGGTAGGGCTGGTTCTTGTCCTGCATCAGCTCGGGCGCGGTGCCGCGCGCGCCGTGCATCGCGTCGGCGCCCTTGTAGTGGTCTTCGTGCAGCTTGAAATGCGGCAGCGAGTTTTCCCAGCGCCAAGCCATGTCGCCTGTCAGTTGCGCCCACTGGTCGTAGTCGCGTGCCTGGCCGCGCATATAGATCATGCCGTTGATGCTGGAGCAGCCGCCCAATGTTTTGCCGCGCGGGTAGCGCAGCGCCCGGCCGTTGAGGCCGGCATCCGGCTCGGTGTTGTACAGCCAGTCGGTGCGCGGGTTGCCGATGCAGTGCAGGTAGCCCACCGGAATGTGGATCCAGTGGTAGTCGTCCTTGCGGCCCGCCTCGATCAGCAGCACCCGCTTGGAGGCGTCGGCACTCAGCCGGTTGGCCAGCAGGCAGCCGGCCGTACCGGCGCCAATGATGATGTAGTCAAAAACCTGGCTCTCGTCTTGCATGGGGGCTTGTCTCTGGTTGTCTCTTTGTAGGGGCGGCAGCTCGGGTCCGCGCTGTCTCGCGCCATGGTGCCAGCCCTGCCTAACGCGAGACTGACCGCCGCGCCTTGGCCCGATTGTGGCAAACCCTGAGGCGGCCGCACGGCGGGGATTACCCGCTGCGGTTTGCTCCTTCCCCCGCTGGGGGGAAGGTTGGGATGGGGGTTTACGGCGCTTGAAATTCGCCGGGATTTGCGAGGCCGCTGGCCCCCACCCCAGCCCTCCCCCAGCGGGGGAGGGAGCAAGAGCCGCGCTGCGAGGCGATAGCGAATGACTCTTTCACTGGTATTTGGTTCTGCTCCTTCCCCCGCTGGGGGAAGGTTGGGATGGGGGCTTGCGGCGCTTGAAATTCGCCGGGACTTGCGAGGCCGCTGGCCCCCACCCCGGCCCTCCCCCAGCGGGGGAGGGAGCAAGAGCCGCGCACCGCGAGGCGATAGCGATTGCCCGTTTTCACGGCATTCGGTTTCTCTTCCTCCCCCGGGTAGCGAGAGTGGCGCACCGCGATGTAGGACCAAATCGACAGCGAGGTTTCACGGGGGTAATTTGTGTTTTCAGCAGTTACCATGCAGTGTCCCCCTTGGGGTCGGTCCGCCCGCAGTGCGGCCATTTCACGACATTGTTGGGATTTAGCGCGTTTGTCTCGCCGGCCCGCGCCCGGCTCAACCGGATGCTTATGGAAGACGCCACGCCTCGCATCGATCAGCACGACACGCCGCAAGGCCGGCTGCATGTCGTGCGTGGTGCGTGGACGGCCGCCGACCTGACGGGAGAAGCGGTTTGGGAGGCGTTGACCGCGCAACTCAAAGGACTGGGGGCCGGAGCCGGTACTTCGGCGGGCTGGGATCTGGAGCAGGTGCACAAACTCGACCACCTAGGCGCCCAGGTGCTGTGGAACCACTGGGGCCGCAAATGGCCTGAGCCGATCAAGGTCGAGCCCAGCCAGCGCGCCGTGCTGGAGACCGTCGCCAAATTCAGCGCCCATGCGCCCGCTCCGCGCAGCAAGCCCGGCTGGTCCGAGCCCTTTATCTTGCTGGGCACGCGGGTGCTGCGGCTGATCGATCACCTCAAAGGCCTGGTTCGCCTGATCGGCCAGCTGCTGCTCGACATCATCCGCCTTATCAAGCACCCGCAAGAGGGCCCCTGGCGCGACCTGTCGGGCCATCTTTTCCATATCGGTGCGACCGCGTTGCCCATTACCGCGCTGGTGGGTTTTTTGATCGGCGTAGTGCTGGCGTATTTGATCTCGCAGCAGCTGCGCCAGTTTGGCGCCGACGCCTTTATCGTCAACATTCTGGGCATTTCGCTGATCCGCGAACTGGGCCCGGTGCTGGCCGCCATCCTGATCGCCGGGCGCAGCGGCTCGGCCATCACCGCGCAGATCGGCGTGATGCGCGTCACCGAAGAACTCGACGCCATGCGCGTGATGGGCATCCCGCGCGGCTTTCGCCTGGTCATGCCGCGTGCGCTGGCGCTGGCCGTGGTCATGCCGCTGATCAGCGTCTGGACCACGATCGCCGCCTTGCTGGGCGGCATGCTGGCCGCCGACATCTCCATGGATGTCACGCCGTCTTACTTCATCAATTCGCTGCCGGCCGCGGTCGATGTGGCCAACCTCTCGCTGGCCACGGCCAAGTCGGTGGTGTTCGGTATTTTGATCGCGCTGATCGGTTGCCACTACGGCCTGCGCGTCAAGCCCAATACCGAAAGTTTGGGGCAGGGGACGACGGCCTCGGTGGTGACGTCGATCACGGTGGTGATTCTTGTCGATGCATTGTTCGCTGTTCTTTTTAAAAGTGTCGGCATATGAGCGAAGCCATCGTCGACATCAAAAAACTCTGGACCGTGTTCCCCAACGGCGACAAGAAGGCCGTGGTGCACAAGGACCTGGACTTGCGGGTGGAGCGCGGCGAGGTGCTGTCGCTGGTGGGCGGTTCGGGCACCGGCAAGACGGTGCTGCTGCGCCAGATGCTGGGGCTGGAACATCCGACACAGGGCGAGATCACCGTGCTGGGCCGGCCGGCGGCCGAGCTGGGCAAGCGCGGCGCGGCGAGCCGCGTCGGCATGTTGTTCCAGCAGGGTGCGCTGTTCTCGGCCTTCACCGTGCTGGAGAACATCGCCTTTCCGCTGCGCGAACTCAAGACCTTGCCGCACGCCCTGGTGCGCGAGGCGGCCATGGTAAAGCTGCAGATGGTGGGCCTGGGCCCCGACGCCGCCGACAAGATGCCCAGCGATTTGTCCGGCGGCATGATCAAGCGCGTGGCGCTGGCGCGCGCCCTCATCATGGACCCGCCGCTGCTGCTGCTCGACGAACCCACGGCCGGGCTGGACCCGGAAAGCTCCGACAGCTTTGTCGCGCTGCTGCGTTCGCTGCACCGCGACATGGAGCTCACGGTGGTGATGGTGACGCACGACCTGGACACCCTGTTCGAGCTCAGCACGCGCATTGCCGTGCTGGCCGAGCAGAAGGTCATCGTCAACGATGTGCCCAAAGAGGTGGTGGCATTTCCGCACCCCTTTATTCACGAATTTTTCCTTGGCGAACGGGGCCAGCGCGCGATGGAGTTGTTGCGCGAATACCCGTTCACCGTATAGAAAGGCATCACTATGGAAAACAAAGCCCATGCCATGGCCGCCGGTGCGTTTGTACTGGTGGTCACCGCCTTGCTGGCCTTGCTGGCCATCTGGCTCACGCGCGACAACACCCAGCGCGACCTCTACGACATGAGCACCGGCGAAACCGTCTCGGGCCTGCAGCCGCAGGCGACGGTGCGCTTTCGCGGCGTACCTGTGGGCAAGGTCGAGCTCATCGGCTTTGACACCAAGGTCAAGGGCAATGTGCTGATCCGCGTCTCTATTGACCGCACCGCACCCGTCACCAAGTCCACCTTTGCCACGGTGGCCTCGCAAGGCGTGACCGGGCTGGGCTTTATCCAGCTGGACGACGACGGCAAGTCCAACGAGCGCCTTGCGGTGAACGACGACGACCCGCCGCGCATCCCGCTCAAGCCCGGCGGGCTGGACAAGCTGTTCAAGCAGAGCGAGGTGATCTTCAACCAGGTCGAGGAAGCCAGCACGCGCCTGAACAAGCTGCTGTCCGATGAAAACCAGGCGGCCGTTACGGCGGCCGTCAAACAGCTCGGTGACGCTGCCGGCAGCATCAACCGCGTGGCCAAGGGGCTGGAGCCCACGGTGGCCACCTTGCCGGCTCTCTCGCGCGACACCACGGCCACGCTGGCGTCGGTGCGCAAGGCGGCCGATGAAGTCGGCGAAACCGCCGACCGTCTCAACGCCAAGGGCGGCCCGCTCGACAAGCTGGCCGAAGGCGGCGCCGCGCTGGCCTCCGGCGTAGAGACCTTCAGCGCCGGAACCCTGCCCAAGCTGGGCGAGGTGGCCGAGGAAACCGCGCGCGCCATGCGCCAGATGCGCCGCACCGTCAGCGCGGTGGACGACAACCCGCAATCCCTGATTTTCGGCAACGGCCCGCCGGTGCCCGGCCCGGGCGAGCCCGGCTTTTCCGCCAATGGAGCAAAGAAATGATCTTCTTCAAATTCCCTTCAGCAGCAGCGGGTTCCAGGATGGCATCGCGACTTGCTATTAATTCAGCAGCTAGAAGCCAATACGGAGATTGGGCTGCAGGCACTTTTTGCTTGATATTTCTGGCGATGGTGCTCACGGGTTGCTCGGGCCTGCCCGACAAGCCCACGCGCGCCACCATGTATGACTTCGGCCCCGGCCCGCTGGCCACGCAGCCCACGACGCGCCAGGCGCCGCTGTTGCCGCTGGCGCTTGACGATGTTTCCACGTCCGGCGGCGCGCTGGACAACATGGCGGTGCTGTACCGCCTGGGCTATGCCGATTCACATCAGCTACGGCCCTATTCGCAGGCCCGCTGGAGCATGCCGCCCGCGCAACTGGTGCGCCAGCGTGTGCGCGAGAAGCTGGGGCAGCGCCGCGCTGTGTTCAGCGCCGGCTCCAGCGTGGCCTTGAACCGCAGCCAGAACGCGACCCTGCCGCTGCTGCTGCGCATGGACCTGGAAGAGTTCAGCCACTTCTTCTCCGCGCCCAATGAGAGCGTCGGCCTGATCCGCTTGCGTGCCACGCTGCTTGAGGTCACGCCGGCCGGTGAAAAACTCGTGGGCCAGCGCAATGTTGTTGTGCAAAGGCCTGCGCCCAGCAGCGACGCACCCGGCGGCGTGCGGGCCCTGACGGCGGCCACCGATGCCGCCATCGAAGAGATCGACCAATGGCTGCAGCAGGCTTCACGCTGAAGCGGCGCTGACCCCGGCGCATACCAGGCTCATCCATGAAAACGCTTCAAGAACAGCTGGACACCGCCGGGCTGAAGGTGCTGGGCTGCTGCCAGGGCCTGAGCACGTACGGCCTGGATTTTTTGCAAACCTCGCAACTGCTGCAGGACTTCACGCCGGCTGAGGCCGACATCCTGGGTGCGTCCATGCTGCTGGTGCATGCCGCACCGGGCCAGGTGATGATCCGCGAAGGCGAGTTCGGCGACTGGATGATGCTGGTCCTCAAAGGCACCGTCGACGTGACCAAGCGCCTGGAGCCCTTGGCTGGCGCGGCGCAGGCCGATACAGGTACCGATGCCGAAACCGCCGCCGAGCCCGCCGTCTCGCGCGTGGCCGTGGTGCGCGCCGGCGCGGCCGTGGGCGACATGTCCATGCTCGACAGCGAACCGCGCTACGCCACTTGCACGGCCATCGAACCCGTCGAGGCCGGCGTGTGGGGCCGCCGCGAGATCGCCCTGCTGATCCGCGACCACCCCGGCGTGGGCGCCAAGCTGCTGGTCAAGATCACGCAAATGATGGCGCAGCGGCTGCGCAATACCAGTAACCAACTCGTCAAACTACTTCGCAAGAAATAGATTTATTCCGTTCAGGTTCTAACCCTTTGCCGTTCGGGCAGACCCTTCGACAGGCTCAGGACAGGGTACGCCGGGCGGCGCATCGAAGCCCTTGTAGTGGTTTCAATCTGCGTAAATCTGCGTAATCTGTGGATAAAAGAATTCACCCGCAGATTTCGCAGATTTACGCAGATTGAAAACCGGCAGAGGGGATGCACTTCACACCGGCTTCACACAAGCGGCTATCTGCTCATCTTCACCTCACACAGCATTTGCACACTTCCCTTCGTTGTTAAAAACGAAAGGAAGTCATGAAACAAAAAATTTTCGCGTTGGCGCTTGTGGTGGTTTTGCTGGTCCTTGCGCTGTTCCAGATCAGCGGCGTGGTGCATGACCGCCAGACCTACCGGCAGATCGCCATCCAGAGCGTGGCGCAAAGCCTGGCCGGCCCGCAGACGCTGACCGGCCCGCTGATCCACCGGGCCTGCACCGAGGAATGGGATGTCAGGGATGATGAAAAGAAAGTGCGTACCGAGCGGCGCGAATTCACCCTCGTGGCCGCACCGGCGTCGCTGACCGTTAAGGGCGGCAGCAAACTCGAGGCGCGCGCCCGCGGCCTGCATGCGACGCAGGTCTTTAACCTCAAGGCCGACATCGTGGCCGAATGGAGCAACACCGAGGCTCTCAAGCCTGTGCCCGGACATGCCGGCTCGCGCATGAACTGCGGACAGCCGCTCCTGATGATGGCGGTGTCCGACTCACGCGGCATACGCCACGCCAGCGTGAAGATCGGCGAGCAGCTGCTGGCGCTCAAGCCCGGCACCTTCTACGGCAGCTACCCTCGCGGCGTGCACGCGCCGCTGTCCATGGCCTTGATTGGCGCGGCGCCGCTGCAGGCGCAGCTGGCGCTGGAACTGGTGGGCACCGAAAGCATTTCAGTCGTACCGCTGGGCGGCGACACCCAGGTACAGCTCACATCCAATTGGCCGCACCCGAGTTTCGGTGGGCAGTTTCTACCGGTGGACCGCAAGGTAACGGACGACGGCTTTGAGGCCAACTGGCGCGTCAGCTCGCTGGCGAGTTCCGCGCAGCAGGACGTGACGCAACAGGACGCCACCAAGCGCAAGGGCGTCTGCCCTGCCTACAGCGACGGCTCGATTCCAAGCTCCTGCGTGGAAGCCTTCAACGTGACCTTTGTCGACCCCTCCAACACCTATGCGCTCAGCGACCGCGCGACCAAATACGGCCTGCTGTTTATCGGCCTGACGTTTCTGGCGGTGGGATTGTTCGAGTTCATGAAGTCGCTGCGCGTGCACCCGATCCAGTACTTGCTGGTGGGCGCGGCGATGAGCATGTTTTTCCTGCTGCTGGTGAGCCTGTCGGAGCACATGCCCTTTGAAACGGCTTATGCGGTTGCCGCCGCCGCCTGCGTGCTGCTGCTGACCTTTTACGCCAGCTACATGCTGGGCCGCTGGTCGCGCGGCCTGCCTTTCGGCCTGGGCATCGCCACCTTGTACGGCATGTTGTTTGTGCTGCTGCGGATGGAGCAAACCGCCTTGCTGCTGGGCGCCGTGGCCTTGTTCGCCGTGCTCGCGGCCATCATGATGCTGACGCGCCAGGTCGACTGGTATGCACGCTTCAAGCAGGCGGAGGCTGCAAAGCCTGGACCCGACGTTGCGAAGGTGGCAGCGTGATGGGCGCGGCCTGGCTAGAAATGCAATTCAACCCGCAGCCCGGGCTGCGTGTTGCGCACCACCATGCGCCCGCCGTGCAGCAGCATGATCTGGCGCACGATGGCCAGCCCCAGGCCCGAGCCCTTGGTGTGGCCGTCGGGGCGCACGGTCGAGAAGAAGCGCTCGCCCAGGCGGGGCAGGGCGTAGTCCGCCACGCCGGGCCCGGCGTCTTGCACGGCGATAAAGTCTGGCCCGGCCTCGAGGGTGATCGCCGAGCCCTCGGGCGCGAACGAGCGCGCGTTTTCCAGCAAGTTGCTGAGCGCCAGGCCCAGGAGGCCGGGCTCCGCATGCACGCCGGCATGTTCCGGGCTGATTACGACTTTGAGGACATGCTGGGTGCGGCCGGCACCGCCCGCAAGCTCAAACGGCTGCAGGAACCCGGCCCAAGAAAGGCGCTCGCGCTGTACCTGTGCATGGCGCTGCTCCAGCTTCGTCAGCTCGAGCATTCGGTCCACCAGCGCCTGCATGCGGCCGGACTGGGCCAGTACCTGCCCGGAAAACTCGCGGCGCGCGTGTTCGGGAAGCTCGTCTTGCAAGAGCTCGCCCGCGCCGCGGATCGCGGCGAGCGGGCTCTTGAGCTCATGAGTCAGGGCGCGCACGTAATCTTCTATGTACTCGTGGCCCTCCAGCTTCAGGCGCATGGCGTCGACTGCCATGGCCAGCTCGCCAAGCTCACCCGGTATTTGCGGAACCGCGGGTTTTTCGCCCTGGCCGACGGCGTTGGCATAGCGGCGCAGCTTGCGAATGCTCCACACCACCCACAAGGTCACCGCCACACCGATGGCCAGCGACAGCACCAGTAGCAGCAGGCCGCTGAGCAAAATCTTGCGCTCGGCCCGGTCGATAAAGGCCTGGATGGTGGACATCGGCTTGGCCACGGTCAACACGCCAATCGTCTTGCCATCATGCGTGATGGGCGCCGCCACATACATCACCGAGGTGCGGTCGTCCTGTTGCACTTCACGCGTGGCGCGTGCGCCGTATTCGCCGCGCAGGGTCAGGGCCACATCGCGCCATTGCGAATAGTCCCGGCCCACGGCCACGTTCTCGGAATCAAACAGGACTTTTCCGCCGGCGTCGGTGACGTACACCCGAAAGTCCAGCGACTGCTTGGCCATGCCCCAGATCTGCGCGTCGACAGGCCGGCGCGCATAGCTTCGTACGTGGCCGGCGAAACGGCCCTGCGCGATGGCGCCGGCCGCCACATCGTCGCTGGCGAGTTCGGCCAGGATGTTGGCCGTGTCCACCATCATGTCTTCCATGACCTCGCGCACGCTGGGCTTGACCTCGGCGACGAAGACCCGCAGCACGAAGAAGGCCGCCAGCCCGGTGACCAGGAAAAAACCGAAGAGCAGCCGTATGCCCAGGCGCATGTCAGTTGCCTTTGGCGCGGCGGATGTCGAGGCTGTAGCCCATGCCGCGATGCGTGACGATGTAGTCGTGCTCCGGCGCGGCTTCCTGCAGCTTGGCGCGCAGGGTTTTGATGTGCGTGTCCACGGTGCGGTCCGTGCTGTCCGAATCCGTGCCCCAGACGGCGCTGAGCAATTCATCGCGCGAGCGGATGCGTTCGCGGTGGCGCAGCAGTTCGGCCAGCAGGCCGAATTCGCGGCGCGTCAGGTTAAGCGGTTGACCGTGGAGTGTGACGCGCTGGCCCGCAACATCGATCTCGAAAGGGCTCTTGCCGATGGATGAGGCTGCAGGGGCCGGCATGCTCGCGCGCCGCAGCAAGCTGCGCACGCGCGCCAGCAGTTCGCGCGGGCTGAAGGGTTTGCTCACATAGTCGTCGGCGCCCAGCTCCAGCCCGAGCACGCGGTCGATCTCTTCGCCCTGCGCGCTGAGCATCAGCACCGGCAGGCTGCCGGCGGCGCGCAACTCGCGGCACAAATCAAGCCCGCTGCCGTCGGGCAGGCCGACGTCCAGGATCACCGCGTCGGGCGGTTGCCGTGTGATTTGCGCGCGCGCATCGCGCAGCAGCAGGCTGTGCGTCACGCTCAGGCCGTCGCGCTCCAGGGTGTAGATGATGGAGCGGGCAATCGCCGGGTCGTCTTCTACCAGCAGGATGCGCGCACTGGCCATGCTTAGCTGCGAAGGATAGGGAACAGTTTTCCCAGGCCGCCGGCCATCACCTCGACGGCCAACGCGGCCAGGATCAGGCCCATCAAACGCGTCATGACGTTGATGCCGGTTTTGCCCAGCACACGGGCAATCGGCTCGGCCAGCGAAAAGCTGATGGCGGTGACCAATGCAATCACCACGCCATAGCCGACCAGCGCCACGACCTGCAGGGCCGAGTGAGCTTTCTCGGCGTAAATCACCACGGTTGACATGGTGGCCGGGCCGGTCAGCAGCGGGATGGTCAGCGGCACCACCGCGATGCTGGCCCCGCGCGCGGCCTTTTCGGCGCCGTCTTCCATCTCGTTGGTCAGGGGTTTGGCTTCAGCCGGCTGCGCGTTCAGCATGTTCATCGAGCTGATCAGCAGCAGCATGCCGCCACCGACCTGAAAGCTCGCCAACGAGATACCGAAGAAGTCGAGAATCTCCAGGCCCAGCAGCGCACTGATGGCAATGACCACAAAGGCAGCGAAAGAGGCGACCAGGATGGTGCGGCGGCGCTGCTCATCAGAAAAGCCCTGTGTGTAGTGAATGAAAAACGGCACGATAGCCAGCGGGTTGACGATGGCCAGCAGCGTGATCAGCGGTTTGAAATCCATCGTTCTTCCTTAATGACACTCAGCAGCAGATGCTGAAACGGTGCAATTCCCCATCAGCCGGGGCCGCGGAACCGGCTTTGCCGGGCCGCAGGCGCAGCGCCCCCTCGGGGGGCAGCGCATTACGCGAAGCGAAAAGCGTGGGGGCCACTATCTGCCGCCGGTCACGTCGAGCAGCGCGCCGGTGGTGTAGCTCGCATTGTCCCCCAGCAGCCAGACGATAGCCTCTGCCGTCTCCCCGGCCGTACCGGGCCGCTGCATGGGCACTTGCGGCGCCAGGTCGCGGGCGCGGTCGGGCAGGCCGCCTGAGGCGTGGATGTCGGTGTCGATGATGCCGGGCCGGACGGCATTGACGCGAATGCCTTCGGCAGCCACTTCTTTCGCCAACCCGATGGTGAAAGTATCGATGGCGCCTTTGGCCGCCGCGTAGTCCACATACTGGCCCGGCCCGCCCAGCCGGGCCGCTGCGCTGGAGACATTGACGATGGCGCCGCCTGTGCCGCCATAGCGGGTGCTCATGCGCTTGACGGCCTCGCGTGCACAGAGGAAGGAGCCGAACACATTGATCTCGAACATGCGCCGCAGCCGCTCCAGCGTCATGGCGTCGACGCGGGTGGTTTTGTCCACCACGCCAGCGTTGTTGACGAGGCCGTCCAGGCGGCCGAGCTTGGCGTCGACTTTTTCAAACATCGCCAGCACCTGCGCTTCTTCGGCCACGTCGGCCTGCACCGTGATGGCCTGGCCGCCGGCCTGGCGGATCTGCCGCACCACTTCGTCGGCGGCCAGCGAGTTGCTGGCGTAATTGACGGCCACCGCCCAGCCCTGGCGAGCCGCGAGCAGGGCCGACGCCGCGCCGATGCCGCGTGAGCCGCCAGTGATCAGAACAACTTTTGACAAACTGCACCTCCTGCAGAAAATGGCAATCCCGGTTAAAAACAGGGGCTTGGCGGATCAATGTACCCTAAGCCGTGCCTTGCACCATGCCCGGCCGCCTGGCGGCGCGAAGCCAATTCTGAGACCCTGATGGAGACAAACTTGAGCACCACCGTCGACTACTACTTCACCCCGCAAAGCCCCTGGACCTACCTGGGCCACGAGCGCTTTGCGCAGATCGCCCGCGCTGCGGGCGCCGCCGTACGGGTGTTACCCATCGACCTGGGCGGCAAGGTGTTTCCGGTCTCGGGCGGGCTGCCGCTGGGCCAGCGGGCGCCGCAGCGGCAGGCCTACCGGCTGCTGGAGCTGCAGCGCTTTTCAGACTTTCTGCATGCGCCGCTGAACCTTAAACCCAAGTATTTTCCGGTGTCCGGCGATGACGCCGCGCGCCTCATCATCGCAGTGGACATGCATGACGGCAGCGACGCCGCGATGAAAATCGGCGGCGCGATCTTCAGCGCCGTCTGGGTGCGAGAGCGCCACATCGCCGACGAAAAAACCCTGGCCGAACTGCTGGCTGAATGCGGCCTGCCCGCCGAACGGCTGGAGCAGTCCTTCAGCCAGGCGGTGCAGGAGCGCTATGAGGCCAATACCCAGCAGGCGATTGACGCCGGCGTGTTCGGCGCACCCAGCTACGTCATCGACGGCGAGCTGTTCTGGGGCCAGGACCGGCTTGATTTTGTGGAGCGCGCGCTGGCCGGTAAAGCCGGGTCATAAGGCAACAAGGCCACATGGCAAGCAGTTTTTCGGGACTTTTATTGACATCAAGGAGATTGCATCGTGGGTAAATTCATCGATCTGACGGCCGCTGACGGCTTTGTGTTTCCGGCCTATGTGGCCGAGCCGGCGGGCAAACCCAAGGCCGCCGTGGTGGTCTTGCAGGAAATTTTCGGCGTCAATTCGCATATCCAGCAGGTGACGGACCGCTTCGCCGCACAGGGTTACCTGGCGGTGGCGCCGGCGACGTTTCACCGCGTCAAGCCCGGTGTGGATATGGGCTACGACGAGGCCGGGATGAAAGAGGGCATCGCGCTGAAAGCCGCCGTCAACGGGCTGCCCGCACCGGGCGTGCTGACGGACATCCAGGCGGCCATTGATCACGCGGCAAAGGCCAGCGGCGGCAAGGTCGGCATCATTGGTTTTTGCTGGGGCGGCTTCCTCGCCTGGCGCGCCGCATGCCTGCTCAAGGGCCTGAGCGCGGCGGTGCCTTACTACGGCGGCGGCATGACAGCCCCGGCCGAAATCGCCCTGCAACCAAAATGCCCGGTGCTGGCCCACTTCAGCGACCGCGACCATTCGATTCCGCTGGACACCATTCACGCCTTTATCAAGGCACATCCGGAAGTCGAGACCCATCTCTATTCGGCCGACCACGGTTTTAACTGCGATCAACGTGGCGCGTACAACGAAGAGGCCGCCAAAGTGGCGCGCGAACGTTCGCTGGCGTTCTTTGCGGACAAGCTGGCCTGACCATGCGCGGCGCGCCGGGCTTCAAGCGTTTTACGCCTCTAGCCCAGGCGCATCATTGGCTTGCAGCTATTGTTTTGATAGCAATGACCGTGCCCAGCCTGGCAGCCGAGTACGCGGGCCCGTTGTTTGATACGCACCTGCACTACAACGAAGAGGCCTGGAACGGAAACACGGGCCCCCATTCGCCGGCCGATGTAGTGGCCCGCATGAAGCGCAACGGCGTCAAAGCCATCGTCGCCAACTCCCGGCCCAACGACGGCACCAAGTCACTCGCCGCCATGCCGGAAACCCGCCAGGCCGGCATCACCGTCGTGCCTTTTATCCGCCTGTACCGCAACCGCGCCGACTACGACAACTGGTTCCGCGACGAGTCCATCTACGAGATGGTGCAGGCCGAGTTCGCCCGCGGCGTCACCGGCGACCAGGCCGGGCCGTACAAAGGCATAGGCGAATTCCACCTTTACGACAGCGCCAATGCCAACGGCCCGGTAGCGCGCAAGCTGATGCAGTTTGCCGCGAAGAACAAGCTCGCGGTGCTGGCCCATGTGGATGACACGGCCATAGACCTGCTGATGGCCCATGCGCCCGACGCACGCCTGGTCTGGGCGCATACCGGCATAGGCGGCGCGCCGGTGGCGCGGGTCGATGCGCTGCTGGGCAAGTACCCGCAGCTGATGGGCGAACTCTCGTATCGGCCGGGCCTGACCTGCGAGGGTGGAAAACTGTGCCCCGAGTGGCGCGCGCTGCTGCTCAAATACCCAGGCCGCTTCATGATCGGCTCCGACACCTGGGTCAACCAACGCTGGCAGTATTACGACGAGCTCATGAAAGGCTACCGCGCCTGGCTGGGCGATTTGCCTCTTGATGTGGCGCGCAAGATTGCCTGGAACAATGCGGCCGGCATCTTCGGTGTCATTGAAAAATAACTTCCCGCTGCGCCTTGAGCACAATGCCTGGCCGGTCTTTCACCATGCATGGGTCGCGTAACCGGCATGGGCCCCAGCCCGGACCTTCATGCTGGAAGTTCCTTTGTGCCGTGAGGCGTAGCTCGATATCGGACTCAGCGCCATGGCAAGAAATGCCCCATGACTCAAGATAAGCCAGGAGTTGATCGCGATTTGCGGTTTGAAGTTCTAACGCAAGATGCATGAGACTGGCGTTAAGCCCCCAAGGTTTTTGAAGTTGGGCATGTTGTTCAGCCATCAAGGCGATGTCATGCCATGCGCGTCGGGTGAGCGTCTAATCTATCTTCCGCGCTCTTACGGCTGACCTACCGCTGGCGATACCGGCATATGTGAATACTCACGAGCGTCGCTCGTTCCATATCGCTGGTTGTAGCGGCGGCCGTTTAGGCCGCCTCGTACTAACAGTGCAGGGATGATGTCGCGGCGAGCACCGCAGGCGCTTGATACCGCACAATAGCTTGATGTATCAACTGCACTTCTCCCCCAGTTCCGCCGCCATGGCACCCCACATCCTCCTGCAGGAACTGGGCGTGCCGTTTGAAAAAGTCCTCGTCGACACCAGCACGGGTGCGCACCGCTCAGAGGCTTATCGCAAGCTCAATCCCAACGGCCTGATCCCGACGCTGGTCGACGGCGACCTGGTGCTGTATGAAACCGCGGCGATCTGCCTGCACCTGTGCGACACGCATCGCGAAGCCGGTTTGGCGCCGGCAGTCGGGACCGTGGAGCGCGCGCATTTCTACAAATGGCTGATCTGGTTGACCAACACCATGCAGTCGACGCTCATCATTTACTTCTATACCGACCGCTGGATGAACCCGGGCAATGACGCCGGCGTGGCTGAACTGAAGTCGCACGCCGAAGCCAAGGTTGGCCTGATGCTGGACCAGCTGGACGCTGAACTCGCACGCCTCGGGGAGACCCATGACCAGCCCTGGCTGCTGGGCGCGACTTATTCGGCGGTGGACATCTATGCGTTGACGCTGTGCCGCTGGACACGCAACTTTGCGTCGCGGCCCGCGCGTGAGCGCGCGCACCTGGGCCCTTACCTCAAGCGTGTGCTGGCGCGCCCCGCGGTGATCAAGGCCTTCAATGAGGAAGGCCTGGCCCAGCCCTGGGTCTAAGCCTTGGCCGCCGCCTTTGCGTCGAGCGGGTTCTCGCGCTGCGCCTGCTCGATCTGCGCGATCAGTTTTTCCGGGTCGGTGGCTTGCTCAAGGATGCGTACTTCCGGGTCTGCCGTGTCGGCGCCTACTTTTTTGGCGATGCGCTCCAGCATCTGGATCATCTTGGTGTTCTCCTGCTCCGTCAGCAGGTTGATCTGCAAGTCCAGCTGGTTGCGCCGGTCGCTGATGCGCAGTTCGTAGTTCTGGCTGATCAGGATGAAGGACGACAGAAAGATCGCTTCGAGCGACACCACCAGCGTGAGAAAGGTGAAAGGGTAGGGGTCCCAGTGCGCCAGGCCGGGCCACGAGTTGAGCCCTATCCAGCAGGCAAACGCGAGCACGTGCAGCCAGACAAAGGGCATGGAGCCGCAGAAGGTCGCGATAAAAGCCGCCATGCGGTCAGCCCGGCTGCGGTTGGCCAGCGCGGTTTCTTCCATGCGCCGCATGGCCTGCACGTTTTCGCGCGTGATGTCTTCGGGACAGGTCGCGGGTTTGGCGCCGGGTTTGTGCAAGGCGTTTTCGGCGGAACGTTGACTCATGGGCATCCTTTCGGGCGGCATGGCCGCCGGGTGCGTGTCAGGCCTGGCGCCGGGCCAGCCCGCGTGCAAGGTACAGCGCATCAGGCACCGCGGCGCCGCTGGCTGTATTGTCAAAGATGCACCAGACCGAAGCGTCAGACGCCGCCGCAAGTTGCAGCCGGACAATCAGCGCATCGAGCACGGCCGGCGCATAGGCCGAGTAATACATGCGCGGCGAGCCATGCAGGCGCACATACACCAGCGCGGGGTCGCCGCCCGGCTCTCGCCCGGCGTCGAACATCACCGGGTCAGCCAGCACGCGGCCTGCGTTTTCACTTTTGAGCAGCGCGTCGGCTGCCGGTGTGAACCAGCTGGCGTGCCGGGGCTCGAACGCGACGCCGCCGGCATGGCGCTGGCGCAGTGCGCGCAGGAAGGCACCGGCGGATGCGGCATCAAAGCCCAGGCTGGGCGGCAACTGCACCAGCAGGCAGCCGAGCTTTTCACCCAGGCTGCCGACTTGCGGCAAGAAGGCGTCCAGCAATCCTTCGCAGTCGCGCAGCCGCTTCTCATGGGTGATGGTTTTGGGCAGCTTGGCGCTGAAACGGAAATCTTCCGGCACGCTGGCGGCCCAGCGCGCATAGGTGGCCGGCTGGTGCGGGCGGTAGAAGGACGAGTTGATTTCTACAGCATTGAAGCGTGCGGCATACCGCTGAAGGTGCGTGCCGGCGTCAGGAAATTGCGGCCAGGTTTCGCGTGGCAGGCTCCAGCCCGCGCAACCCACCCGCACACCGGAAAAGTCTCCGTGGCGATGCGTGGGCTCCATGGCGGCCTGCCTGAAAAGCCGGGCTTAGTACTGGCCGCGCTGGCGCATGTCGCTGCGCAGGCGGTCCAGCTGGTAGCTGGCATCACGCAAGCTATTGCGCGCGTCTTCAAGGCGGCGATCAGAGCGGGAAAGCTGGTCCCGCAACATGCGTTTGCGGTCCTCATTGGTTTTGCTGTCGCGCAGTTCCGCCTGCATCTGGTCCTGTTCGCGTTGTATCTGCGCGAGGGTTTTTCGGGCGTCCTGTTCACGCCAGGCAATGTTGTGGATGTTGCGGAAGTTCTGGTCCATGGGCGCTGGGCAGACGCCTTCGTAGCCATTGCCTGCCAGGCCTTCGTTGAGGGCGTTGGCCGGCTGGCAATAGTTCACCAGGCCCTGGTTGCGGCCCTCGCGATAGACGGCCGCGTTCATCGGAATGCCGGCTTTGGCGCAGGACTCGTAGTAGGCCGCAGCGCGGTCTGTGCGGCCGCGGGAGCCGTCCTGTATGCCCAGCTGGCGCCAGTCGGCCGTTGCGCACTCGGCGGGGCTGAGGCTTTCACAGCCCGCCAGCAGCGCCGATGCGGCCAGGACCAAAGCCATGCAGGCGCGCATGGGGAGAGAGCGTCCGGCGGGGAAGAGGCGGGTGAGGGCTAAGGCCATGGGAACTCCTGAAAGCGTTGATGAACAGGAAGGAAAAAACAGCGGCCGGCCTACCGCCGGGTCCGGGCCAGGTATTGCTTGCGCCAGAACACCGTCACCACCACGATGACGAGCAGGATCATGAACCCGAAGGTCAGCCAGAAGCCAGTGGGCGTGTGAATAAAAGGCATGAACTCGAAGTTCATGCCGAAGAAGCCGGTGATCAGGTTCAGCGGCAGGAAGATGGCGGTGAGTGCCGTGAGCGTGCGCATGATGTCGTTGGTGCGGTTGCTCTGCGCCGAAAAATGCATCTGCACCGCGGTTTCGGCGCTTTGCTCCATGCGCCGCACGTGGTGCACCACACGTTCGATGTGCTCGAGCACGTCGCGTGAACGAACCTTGAGCAGCTCGCGCTCGCGCAGCGCGGCGGGCGTGCCGCCCTCGGGCCAGGTTTCGATCGAGTCAATCCAGTCCTGCACGGCCGAGCGCTGGTCTTCGCAGATCTCGTCCAGCTGGTGCATGGCCAGCCGCGCGTCGAGCACCGAGCTCCAGTTGGTAAAGCGGGTGCCGGGCCTGAGCAGTTCGGATTGCCAGTGGTCGAGTTGGCGGGTGAGTTCGCGCCGCAGCTCCAGGTAGCCGTCCACCATCTGGTTGACGATGCGCAGCATCATGTCGGCGGGGCTGGCAGGCAGCTTGACGCCGCTGGAGCGCGACTCGGCCGTGGTGGCGTTCAGCAGGCGCGCCGCATACGCATCGCGTACCGCGCAGTCGGTCGGATGCACTGTCAGCAGCAACTGGTCGAACACCGCAAAACCGACCGGGCTGGTGTCGATGCGCTTGAGCACCGGCGGGCCGCTGCGTTTCATGCGTTCGTGCAGCGGCTCGCCAGGCTGGGCAAGGTCGGTTTCGGTCTGGCCGGCGGCCAGGCGGCGAAACACCAGGATGTCGTACTGCGAGGTGTAGTCGTAATGCGAGGGCAACTGGTTGTTGAGCAGGTCGGCCACGTGCAGGTCGACCAGCTGGGTGCCGCACAGCAACTGCAGGCTGGCCTGGATCTGCGCCTGCAGCACCTCGAACTCGCGCCGCGCGCAGGCGACCCACACAAAGCCCTGGGCGGGCAGCGCGGTCGGCAGGGCGTCGGTTTCGGTGACGCCCTGGCCGCCGGGGGTGATGTTGAAAACGCGCATGAAAGTCCCTCAACCCTGCATTATTTTATGAATCAAATCGGCATCAAATCGGCTGCTAGCCCAGGTGATTCATGGGCTGATAGCTATTGTTTTTATAGCAAATCCCGGTTTGCCCTGCTTCCGTGGCTGCGGCTCACGCCTGCCGCAGCTTCCTGGCGGCATCGATGGCAAAGTAGGTCAGCACCCCGTCGGCGCCTGCCCGCTTGAAGGCCAGCAGGCTTTCCATCATCACGGCGTCGTGGTCCAGCCAGCCGTTTTGTGCGGCGGCTTTGATCATGGCGTATTCGCCACTGACCTGGTAGGCGAAGGTCGGCACACCGAACTGGTCTTTCACGCGGCGCACCACATCCAGGTAGGGCATGCCGGGCTTGACCATCACCATGTCGGCGCCCTCGGCGATGTCCATGCCCACTTCGCGCAGCGCCTCGTCGCTGTTGCCCGGGTCCATCTGGTAGGTCTTTTTGTCGGCCTTGCCCAGGTTGGCGGCCGAGCCGACCGCGTCGCGGAAGGGACCGTAAAACGCGCTGGCGTACTTGGCGCTGTAGGCCATGATGCGGGTGTGGATCAGCTTTTTGGCCTCCAGCGCCTGGCGGATGGCGCCGATGCGGCCGTCCATCATGTCGCTGGGCGCGACCATGTCGACGCCGGCTTCGGCCTGGCACAGGGCCTGCCGCACCAGCATGGCTGTCGTTTCTTCGTTCAGGATGTAACCGCTGTCGTCCGGCAGGCCGTCCTGGCCGTGCGTGGTGAAAGGGTCCAGCGCGACGTCGGTCATCACGCCCAGGCCAGGGAAGTTCTTTTTGAGTTCGCGCACCACGCGCGGGATCAGGCCGTCGGGGTTGGTCGCTTCGACGCCGTCGTAGGTTTTGAGCGAGGCATCCACCACCGGGAACAGCGCCATCACCGGAATACCGAGCTTCACACACTCTTCAGCCACTGGCAGCAAGAGGTCCAGACTCAGCCTTTCAACGCCGGGCATGGAGGCCACCGGCTGGCGCTGCTGCTTGCCGTCCACCACAAACACCGGGTAAATCAGGTCATGCGCGGTGAGTGTGTGCTCACGGACGAGGTTGCGGGTGAAGCTGTCGCGGCGCAGGCGCCGGGGGCGGCCCGCCGGGAAGGGCGCGAAGTTGGAGGCGTGGAGTGTCATCGGCAAATTGTGCCAAAGCTTTGCGGCTGGCAGTGATTTATCAGAAGTTCGAAGTGATGTGCATGAATTTGGCCTTCTTTGCAGTTAAGGCGGATTGCTGGAAGGTGCCGCAGTGGGCCAGCTCTTCATAAAAAACAAATGTGGCTCGACACCTACTCGTGGTCCATTTGCCATAAATGGATGGTGATTTAGCCCGCGACTATCCAACAAAAGAAAGTGTTATCGATATGTAAGTAACTGCAAGTTAGTGTGAGTCCTTTTGGGTGCTGACAACCTGTCGGCTTGTATCGCTATTTCCATGGCGGCAGACAAAGGGCTTATTGGGCTATGAATTTTCGGGTATCGGCGGCGAAATTAATGTCTGGATTTTCACGGGTTGGCGTCATGCTGATCTGTGGTGTCCTGACAGGCTGCGCCTACGCGCCCGGAATGACCATGAGCGCTGCGGGTCTCTCTCAGGCGCCGCAAGACGGCGGTGTTCCCCTGCCTCAATGGTTACGCACTTATGAACCCGTGCCTGACAGGCACGGTGGCTATGCCGCTGATGGCAAACCGGCCACCGGGGTCCTGTTTCCCATTACGCCAGACCTTATCCGCCTGCAGCGGGCGCAACAGGCGAACACTGTCGCCGACGATGTCAAGCGCCTTTCTGCGGTTGCCAGGCCTTATGCCATCGGCCCGGGTGATGTGCTCAATATCGTGGTCTGGGACCACCCGGAACTTACGCTACCGCCAGCCGGCTCCAGTCTGGCGACCGAGGTGTCCAGCCTGTCTGGTGTCGGCAACGGCTACAACGTCAGTGCCGAGGGCCTGATCCAGTTCCCTTTGCTCGGCAGCATCAAGCTCAGCGGTATGACGGAGTCTCAAGCCCGCCAGGTGCTGGTGACGCAACTGGGTAAATACATCAAGAGCCCTGAAATAACCCTGCGTATTCAGGCCTATCGCAGTGGGCGCGTTTACGTCGATGGCGAGGTAAGGCTGCCTGGTCTTCAATTCGTGAATGACATTCCCATGACCCTGCCCGAAGCGATTGGCCGGGCCGGGGGCTTTTCCGCTGCGGCTGACCGCTCGGCGGTGGCAATCACCCGCAATGGCAGCACTGCATTGATCAATCTCCCGCAATTGGCCCAGGCAGCCGCTCAAGAGGCGAATACATGGGGGTTACAAGCGTCATTGAACAAAAAGCACCCGTTAACTGGTAACGGGGCTTGATACCCGCTGGTTAACTTTGAGTTAGCGGGTACCCGTCGTACCGGTGGTTGCGGGTGACGAACCACTGCCGCCGCCGCCGCCAGCCGCAGCAGCAACGCCTGCAATAGCCAGACCGCCAACAATCGCGGCGGTTGACAGTCCAGAGCCAACTGCTGCTGCAGTGGCTCCAGCGCTGCCGGCCGCTCCCGTAGTCCCGGTGCTTCCAGTTGTGCCAGTGGTTCCCGCTGTGCCGGTTTGTGCATTGACGACGACGGATATAGCTACGGCAAAAACCGCAATGCCAAAACGCTTCAAATAACTTGTTTTCATGACGAAATCCCTTTGCTCGACGCCCAGGCACCAAACTAAAACCCAATCGCGACACCGATGCATAAAGTGTGGCGGGCGGGGTAGTTTTCTGTCAAGTTCGAGTAAGTCAATCCGTATGGAAAATGAAAGCCGATTTAGGCCGCAGGCGATCTGGATGAGAAGGCGCCTGTTACTGTTATCGCAGCGCCGCCCCCCGTGCCATCTGCGAGCGCAGCAGTAGCAGCGGCGCCGATGATGGCGCCCACTTCCAGTCCGCCCCCAAAGGTGGATGTGTAGAGGTGCGCTGAGCGCGATGCTGGATTGGGGCCACCGATCAGGCGCTCAATGACCGCAATGCCTCCCAGCTCTGTCAAAGCGGTACGCATCAAGCCGAAATTCAGAGTTTTCAGCCAAAACTACCACGCAACCATCGTTCATGCCGATGGTTGCCCCGGCTATTTGGCCGGCGGTCACGGTCTTCCCCTCGACCATTCGGGCATTTGCAGTGACGGCGGCGGAAGTGATGTTGGCAGTGAAGGTTGCCACAACTGCATCTCCGCTGCCGGACTGAAATGTGCCATTCATAAATTTATCGGCGGGGCAAAAAGGATCCAAAAAAGCGAGATGCGAGAGTTTGCTGCGTGTGCTCGAGGAAGAGATCGCCCGTTGAGGGTGGGCGAAATTGCGGACATGCGTCGTCATGCGCAAATTTGTGCAAAGCATTTATGAATGCCTCGAAGTATTTAACAGCGGCTCGGACCTTACGGATTCTTCACAGCTTTACATAAAAGTTTCTTAGATTACTTAGAAAATCATTGCCAAAACTGGATGGGCATGATTAGAATTAATACGTGTGGTTACCAATTTGGCGACTGCATCCCGCTTTTCCTCCCTGAGCGGGGCCTTTGCGTGTGACAGCAAAAAAGGCTTACCAGCCCGGTGGCGTATGCCCCGGGCATTTTTTTGCCCCCGCATTCTTAAATCCGCTGGCCGGGCGAATCGCTGCGTTGCGCGGTGCTCGGGATCCTCATGACCATGAGCATGAAAGAGGGCCTTGAAACCAGCAGGGGCCGCGGAACCGGCTTTGCCGGGCCGCAGGCGCAGCGCCGCCGCGGGGGGGGGGCAGCGCATTACACGAAGTGAAAAGCGTGGGGGCTAAACTCTGTTGATGCTCTGGGTCAAATCACTACATATCGTCTTCATCGCCAGCTGGTTTGCCGGTTTGTTTTACCTGCCGCGCATTTTTGTGAATCTGGCCATGGTGCCGCCCGAGAGCGTGGCTGAGCGCGAGCGGCTGATCTTGATGGCGCGTAAGTTGATGCGTTTCACCACCATCCTGGCCGTGCCGGCGCTGGTTTTTGGCGCCTGGCTGTACCTGGGTTATGGCATAGGCCGCGGGCCTGGCAACGGCTGGATGCATGCCAAGCTCACCGTCGTGGTGCTGGTGATCGGCTACCACCATGCCTGCAGCCGCATTCTCACCAAGTTCGTCGCCAACCGCAACACACGCAGCCACAAATGGTTTCGCTGGTTCAATGAAGTGCCGGTGCTGTTGTTATTGGCGGCAGTCATTCTGGTCGTGGTCAAGCCTTTCTAGGGTCACAACCGGGCATTGCAGTGAAAAAGAAGGCCCCTCCCAAACCAGCAGACGCGGGCGAACCGGCTTTGCCGGGCGCCTCGCGTCGTCCCCTGCAAGGGGAAAAGGCACTACACGAAGCGCAGCGGAGTGAGAATGATAGGGGTGTGTCAGCTCACAGGACCACCGCCTGGCCGCTCGCGCTGGCCTCCATTTGCCTGATTGTTTACGCCAGTCTCTATCCCTTTGCGGACTGGCGAGACCAGGGCATCTCGCCCTTCCGGTTTCTGACGGCGCCGCTGCCGCGGTACTGGACGGGTTTTGATGTGGGTTCTAACCTGCTGGGTTATGCGCCGCTGGGCTTTTTGCTGGCGCTGTCGGCGCTGCGCAGCCGGCGCGTGTCGTGGGCCGTGACAGTAGCGGTGCTGGCGGGCGGATTGTTGTCTCTGGCGATGGAGACGTTGCAAAGTTACCTGCCGTCCCGCATCCCTTCCAACGTCGACCTGGCGCTCAACACGCTGGGCACTTGGCTGGGCGCCTGTTTTGCGTGGACGCTCGAAAAAACCGGCGCAGTCGATCACTGGAGCCGCTTTCGGGCGCGCTGGTTTGCCCACGACGCGCGGGGTGCGCTGGTGCTGCTTATGCTGTGGCCGGTGGCGCTGCTGTTTCCCGCCTCTGTGCCGATGGGGCTGGGCCAGGTGTTCGAGCGGCTGGAGGCGGCGCTGGCCGACGTGCTGATCGATACGCCCTTCCTGGAATGGATGCCGGTGCGCGACATGGAACTGCAGCCGCTGGTGCCGGCGGCCGAGTTGCTCTGCGTGGCCCTGGGCGCGCTGATCCCTTGCCTGCTCGGCTACTGCGTGATCCGCACGTTTTTGCGGCGCGCGGCGTTTTCCACTGCGATCATTGCGACCGGCATCGCCGCCTCTGCGCTGTCCGCCGCCCTCAGTTATGGCCCGGACCACGCCTGGGCCTGGCTGGACCTTCCGGTACAGGTGGGCATCGGCTTTGCGGCCCTGCTGGCGCTGGTACTGCTGCCGGTGCCGCGCCGCGCGGCGGCAGCGCTGGCGCTTCTGGCGCTGACTATCCACCTGGGGCTGCTCAACCAGGCGCCCGCAGACCCTTACTTCGCCCAAACCCTGCAAACCTGGGAACAGGGCCGCTTCATCCGTTTTCACGGCGTGGTGCAGTGGCTGGGCTGGCTCTGGCCTTATGCGGCGCTGCTCTATGTATTGCTGCGGCTGTCGGGCCGTGAGCCGCAGCCTTGAGGCGGCAATCGCCGGCTTCTCCTTCTGCTACCATCGCGCTGCGATCTCCCTCAAGAGTGCCGTAAGCGTTTACGTCAATCAACGCGCCAACCGCCGCCGGCCATGCCGGGGCTGTGTTTTCCTTTGGGCCGACCGGCCGGAGGGAAAGGCGCCTTGACTGGACGGCTTATGGAGCATTTATGAACTCTTCGAAATCTTCTTCGCGCACCCCTTCCCGTTTTGTCAAACTTCCCGCACGCAGCGCGCGCTGGGTCACGCCTTTGTTGCTGTCCCTGTTCATGACCTGCATCGTGTCCGTCATCAGCACGCTCAAAGGGGTGGGTATCGTGCCGGGGTCGCGCGTATCTGGCTGGGGGCGTGGGGCTTGTCCTGGGTTATCGCCTTCCCGACCTTGCTGCTGGTGCTCCCGTTGGTGCGAAAGGCGACAGCTTTTGTGGTCGAAGCAGCCTGACTCTGCGGAACCACCCGAACACAACATCCTCTAAAGTCACGACATGCCAGATCAAAAATCTCAGAACTCTTATTACGAACGCCACATCTTCTTTTGCCTGAACCAGCGCGCCAACGGCGAAGATTGCTGCGCCGACCACCGCGCGCAAGAAGGCTTTGACCGCTGCAAATCGCAGGTGAAGGCCGTCGGGCTGTCTGGGCCGGGCAAGGTTCGGGTCAATAAAGCCGGTTGCCTGGACCGCTGCGCGGGCGGCCCCGTAGCGGTGGTGTACCCCGAAGCGGTCTGGTACACCTATGTGGATGCGAGCGACATCGACGAGATCGTCGAGTCGCACCTGAAAAACGGCAAGGTGGTTGAGCGCCTGCTGACGCCGGCGCACCTCGGGCGTTAGGCGCCCTGCGCAGGCAGGTGGCCGGTTCAGGCATGATTTTGGCCTCCGGCCCAATAACCACCTTGGCAAGTAGCTCCTCTTTTGATAGCACATAGCCTGACTCGAAGGTCTTTTCCGTGAACTCTCAAACCCAGAAATCCATCATCCAGGGCCCCGCCGGCGCGCTTGAAATCGCGCTGGACCTTCCCGCGGGCGAGTCGCGCGGCATCGCGGTCATTGCGCATCCGCACCCGCTCTTTGCCGGCACCATGGACAACAAGGTCGTGCAGACACTGGCACGGGCTTTTGTGCAATGTGGATGGACGTCGGTGCGCTTTAATTTTCGCGGTGTGGGCGGCAGCGCCGGCAGCCACGACGAAGGCCGGGGTGAGCTGGAGGATTTTCTGGCCGTGGTGGAGCATGCAGCGCCTGCTGGCGACGGGCAGGTGCTGGCGCTTGCCGGCTTTTCATTCGGCGCTTTCGTCACCACGCATGCCTTCAAACATCTGGCGGCCAGCCGCAATATCGAGAAACTCGTGCTGGTCGGCACCAGCGTCACCCGTGCCCCGGCCGCACCCATTGCCCCCGAAGCGCACCTGAAAACGCTGGTGGTGCATGGCGAGGAAGACGACACCGTGCTGTTTTCCGCCGTGCTCGACTGGGCGCGTCCGCAGGCACTCCCTGTTACGGTTGTCCCCGGGGGCGGCCATTTCTTTCATGGACAATTGCCGCTGTTGAAAAATCTGGTGGTCCGCCACCTGTCTTCGCCGTCCGCCTGACCTGCGCCCCCTTCTGTTCTTCACTTTCACCCGTACCCTACATGCAACGTCCACTCAAGGCCTTCCTTCCTGCTCACGGCCTGCGCGCTTTTACCGCCTCCCTGTTTCTGGCTTTCTCCGTCGCGCTGCCCACGGTGCATGCTCAGGCGCCGCAGGCGCCCGAGATCGCCGCGCGTTCCTATTTGCTGCTGGACGTCACGGCCAACCAGATCCTGGCCGCCAAAGACATTGATTCACCGGTGGAGCCAGCGTCGCTAACCAAGCTGATGACCGAATACCTGGTGTTTCAGGCGCTCAAGTCCAAAAAAATCGACCTGAAGCAGACCTTCGGCGTCAGCGAACGCGCCTGGAAGATGCCGGGTTCGCGTATGTTCATCGACCCGAAAATGAAGGTGCCCGTTGAGGACCTCATCAAAGGCATGGTCGTGCAGTCGGGCAACGACGCCACCATGGCGCTGGCCGAAGGTGTGGGGGGCACGGTCGAAAACTTTGTCCAGCTCATGAACGAGCAGGCCAAGGCGCTGGGCATGAAGTCGACCAGCTATAAAAACCCGGAAGGCCTGACCGAACCCGGCCACACCACCACGGCGCGCGACCTGAGTATCCTTTCCACGCGCCTGATGACAGACTTCCCGGATTACATCGGCTACTCGGCCATCAAGAAATACCGCTACCCTGGCACGCCAGCCGCCAACGACACCAATCGCAACACCCTGTTATTCCGCGACCCGTCGGTGGACGGCCTCAAAACCGGCCACACCGACGCCGCCGGCTACTGCATGATTGCCACGGCCAAGCGCGACTTTCCCAACCTGGGCGCTGCCGGCGCACCGGGCGGGCGCCGCATCCTGGCCATTGTGCTGGGCACCTCCAGCGACAGTGCTCGCGCCAATGAGTCGCAAAAACTGCTGAATTGGGGCTACACCGCCTTTGAAGCGGTGAAATTGTTTGACGCCGGCCAGGCGGTGGTCGCGCCTGCCGTCTGGAAAGGCAAGTCGTCTACTGTCAAGCTGGGCCGTCCTGAAGCCATCGTGGTGGCCGTAGCTGCCGGCAGCGCACCCAAGGTGAAAACCCAGGTGGCCAGACCCGATCCGCTGGTGGCCCCGTTTGCCAAGGGTCAGGCCCTGGGTACGCTGAAAGTCACGCTGGGCGACAACCCCACACCGGTGGTTGAAGTGCCGCTGGTGGCGCTGGACGCGGTGGAAGAGGCCGGCATTCTCGGCCGCGCGTGGGATGCTATCCGGCTCTGGATCAAGTAGGGTTTCTTGGTTGGGGGCTGAGAGGGCTTGGCGAAGGTCTCGCTGACTGATTGCCTCCACGGGTTTGTGCGGCGCTGGCTCTGAAAGTCTCGTCCAGCTTTGGAGTGGGCGCTAACATTCGTCGAATCGGAGGCGTCCGGGCGTCAAACCCAGCCCTCAACCCTTGATTCGGGGCGCGGATCGACGCGCCTTTCTGCGCTCATCGGCTTTTACTTGAGCGTTTCCCCTATCCGGTTTATACTAGAAGGCTTTTCCGCTTTCACGGCGGGAAATATTTGTGGCCGTATCAACACGGTAAATTAGTTTTCAGACGTTTAGGGACGTTTTCAATGCCAACCATTAATCAGTTAGTCCGTCAGGGGCGCGAGGTCGAAAAGATCAAGTCCAAGAGCCCTGCGATGGAAAATTCTCCGCAGCGCCGCGGTGTGTGCACCCGTGTGTACACCACGACGCCTAAAAAGCCCAATTCCGCTCTGCGTAAGGTTGCCAAAGTGCGCCTGACCAACGGTTTTGAAATCATTTCCTACATCGGCGGCGAAGGCCACAACCTGCAGGAACACAGCGTGGTGCTGGTTCGCGGCGGTCGTGTCAAGGACTTGCCCGGTGTGCGTTACCACATCGTCCGTGG
>Ga0136846_1231320_pt1 | contig 31626 bp, 22 predicted proteins | sample HopSoiMetagenom2_FD_96841 | JGI IMG/M metagenome (GOLD analysis project Ga0136846, IMG submission 96841) | Grasslands soil microbial communities from Hopland, California, USA - 2 Assembly 2016 (version 4) | ecosystem: Environmental > Terrestrial > Soil > Grasslands | place: USA: Hopland...
ACGTGAAGCCGGCTGCCGAAACGTGCCGTCATCAGTCCGAGGTAGCAGCTCAAGACGTCGAGCTCCTCGCGCAGCGGCACTTCCTGCGCGTGCGACGTGCGAAGCGACAGTCGCAATAGCTGCGACAGCTGGCCGATCAGGCGATCTGCGCTCCGCGGGTCGTCGTACATCGTGGACGAGATCGTATTCAGCGCGTTGAACAGGAAATGCGGCTGGAGCTGGAGCCGCAGGTTCCTCAGCTCGGCCTGGGCGAGCCCTCGCTCGAGCTGCGCTGTTCGCACCTCGCGTTGGCGCGTCACCCGGTAATATCGATACAGCGTGATGATCGCGACGAACGACGCGTAGCTGATTGCGTCCTGGCCGAATTCCATCAGGTAGCGGGCTGGCATGTAGCCGTAGTCGTAGGCCCCCATGCCGAGCAGCCGAAAGACCACCGTCCGGGTCAGGAACATGAGCGTCGTGTGCGCGAGCGAGTACGCCACGAGGGCCGCAATGTGGGCCGGCAGGCGTGCTCGCCACCCGGATCGATCCAGCGGATAGCGCCACACGAATGCGACAACGGCGACGAATAACACTGCGGCAGTGTACGCGCCGGTGGACTCCTCGATCGCGCGCCGCATCAGCGTTCCCGTCTCTCGACGCGCGATGTCGTCGAAGTACATGTACGTGAAGCGAAGCGCGCCCGTCACCGTGAACAGCGAAAGCGCGACCGTCCACACGCGGCGGCGAGATGGCGGCTCGAGATAGTCGATGCCCGACACGACTTCAGCCTCCCGAGCGCGCGAGACGATGGTCATGGACCGAGCTTAGAGTCGGCCAGCGAGGCTCGCAACACGCCCGGTCCGAACGGGACCAAAACGGGACGACCGGGCTGATGGCCGTCAGTCCGCCCGAAGCACCATGATCGGGTCGACCCGTGATGCCCGGCGCGCCGGAATCGCGGCCGCCAGCACCGCGACCGCCGTCACGACCACCGACACGGCGATGAACGTCAACGGATCCGCGGCGCTCACGCCGTACACGATTCCCCGAAGCAGCCGCACGCCACCGAGCGCACTGCCGAGACCAACCGCGATCCCAACCGCCACCGTCCGAAGCGTCTCACCAATGACGAGCCGCTTCACGTCAGCACCTCGCGCTCCGAGCGCCAGCCGAACCCCAAGCTCACGGGTCCGCCGCGCCGTCGCGAACGACACCACGCCGAAGATTCCGACCGCGCCCAGCAGCAGCGCGAGCACGGCGAACGCGCCGACGAGGGTCATCTGAAATCGAGGTTGTCGCAGTGCGACCGCCGCGAGGTCGCCGACTGTCGCCACCTGTACCGCCCGCGCCTCCGGGTCCATTTCAGCGATCGCTGATCGCAGGGACGCGGTGAGCGCGCGAGGATCGCCTGCCGCGCGCACGACGAGGTGGTTGAGTTTCCACGGGCTCTGCATGTACGGCACATAGACGTCGAGTGACTCCACGCGCGGGTCGTGATAGCGCGCCGCTCCCACGACGCCGACGACTTCGACCCAGGGCTCTCGGGAGGTTGGAGGTCCCCATTTGAGTCGTTTGCCAATCGGCGATTCGCCGGGCCAGAACCGCTGCGCCGTGGCCGCGCTGACGACAACCACCTTCGGTGCGGCCTCGTCATCACTCGTCGAAACGCCCCTGCCCTCGAGCAACGGAATGCCTGCGCCGTCGAAGTAGCCCGGAGTCACCGCCTCGTAGTTCACGAGTGGCTGCCGCCGCTGCGTCTCGGCATCCATTGCCTCCAGCGAGAGCGGATAGTCGAATCCATCGGGTCCCGCGAGCGGTCGCAGCAGAACAGCGCCAGCGGCGCGCACGCCCGGCAGTTCTGCTACGCGCGATGTCACGTCCCGAAAGAAGGCACGTGCCTTTGCCGGGTCGCCGTATTTCCCATCAGGCAGATACAACTCCGCCGTCAGCGTATGAACCCGGTCGAAGCCCAGCGGAGCGGAGTTCAGTTGCATGAAGCTGCGCAGCAACACGCCGCCGCCGACCGCCAACACCACCGCTAGGGCCACCTCGGTCGCAACCAGCGCGCGTTGAGTCCTGCGCGATCCCAAACTGCCGGTCGTTCGACCGGTTGACGAGCGAAGCGCCGCTCCTGGATCGAGCCGCGTTGCGCGCACGGCTGGAAGGACGCCGTACAACAGGGTCGTTGCGACCATGAGCGCCGTGGTGAACGCCACGATGCGACCGTCGATCTCCACAGTCGCCGCACCATATAAGTCGGCCGGGATCATTGCCACAATCGCGCCATGACCCGCAACGCATGCGAACAGTCCGACAACCGCGCCGAGGCCACCAAGTACTGCCGCCTCGACCACCAACTGGCTAACCAGGCGCCCTCGGCTCGCGCCTAACGCAATGCGCAGTGAGAGCTCGCCATGCCTCGTCACGGCCCTAGCGAGCAACAGGTTCGCAACGTTCGCGCATGCGACGAGCAGCACGAGCACCGCGGCAGCGAGCAGCATCAGCATTCCGCGACGCGCGTCGCCGCGAAGCTCGGCGTCGACGGACGTGAGCTGGACGACTCCGGTCACCGCGTTCGACAGGCCGGCGGCCGCCACGGACCGAGCGAGCACGCGCTCTGCATCCTGGCGGGCGGCCTCGATCGACACGCCGGCTCGAACTCGGCCCACGATGTTCAGAAACGCGACCTGGGGGTTGTCGGCGAGGCTGTCGATCGCAGGCACGAGCGCAATCCAGGCCTCGGAGCCGCGCGGGTATTCGAACCCCCGTGGCATCACGCCGACAACGGTGTAGCGCGTGCCGTTCAACTCAATGCGCTGTCCAAGAACCGATCGCTGACCAGCGAACTGACGCTCCCACATCGCATAGCCAAGGACAATGACGGGTTCCGCACCGCGACGGTCGTCACCCGGCGTGAGCGTCCTGCCGAGCAACGGTCTCGCGCCAAGTACATCGAACAGGTTGCCGGAGGCTCCGACGGCGACGACCGGTTCGTTCGCCTCGCCGTCCGTCCGCACCGCCGGCTGCATGGCGGATGGTACCGCGGCCACACCACTGAATGCGCTTGCGCCGTCTCGGACGTCGCGGTATTCCGGATAGCTCGTTTCCACCGGCGTCTTACCGCCCGGCAGGGCGCGTCTGACGAGCATGAGACGCTCAGACTCCATAAAGGGGAGTGTGCGCAAGATCACAGTATCGACGACGGCGAAGACTGCGGTGGTTACGGCCACGCCTAACGCCAGTGTCAGGGTCGCCACGACGGCGAACCCCGGGCGGCGCCGGAGCTGGGTAATCGCAACTGCCGCGTCATGACGAAGTTGGCGTGTGAATCGACGTTCCATGTGTCGCCGGTTTTGGTCGACGTAACGGTGTTCGAGCTGGGAAACCCACGCGAGAATGGCTCGTGCGGAGCCAGCCCGCCAGCGATCTGTGACGAGACGACGCTCCAAACGGATTTTCTTAGAATGGCGATCATCCGTTCATACGATCTCTCAGCGCGTCGCGAACACGTGTGGTGTTTCCGCATCATGACCGTGGCGACACGGCAGCAACTACTGAGACAGGACGACCGGGCATGAGACAGGACGACCGGGCAGTGTAGCAGTGTCAACATTGTAACCACCTACACAAGGCTGACATAACGACTTGACGTAGCCCGTCGGTCACCTTGGGTTTTTTAGTCTGGACATTTTCGGCTGTGTTATTACAATGGCCGAGCGGTCGATTAAACGACGCTAACGTGTTTGATGCTGCGTGAATGGGGTTGTTCGGGGTTGGACTTCCCGCCATGCCGGCGGATTGGAATGGGCCAGCAAACCGATCGCACGCAGCCTGAAGGGCGCCAGGAGCGACGACGCTGAGACTCTTCTGTCGGACGTTTGCTGTGGCGAACCGCCATAGAGGTATAGCGTGATCGCTACGAGTTCGGCCAACAGCGAGCGCGGAGAGCGCATCGCTCGGCGTCGCCCGTGGGTGAGTGTCGCGACGAATGTCATCCTGTTTGCGCTGGCGTATTTCACCGCCTACGCGCTGCGATTCGACTTCGAGCTCGACTCGTTCCGGACATGGCAGTTCCTCGTGACCCTGCCGCTACTCGTGCCGGTCCGCCTCATCGTCTTCTGGCGATGGGGGATGTTTCGGCTGTACTGGCACCACGTTGGGTTCCGCGACCTCGTCGGACTCCAGGGCGCTGTCACGCTCAGCTCTCTTTTGTTCGTCGTGGTCCTGTACTTCGTCGGCGTGGGGTACAACATGCCTCGGTCGGTGTTCATCATCGACTGGGTGCTGACGATCTTCTTCTGCGGCGGCGTGATGTTCGCTACGCGCTACGTCCGCGAGATGCGTCTCGAGCCCACAGCTGGGAGACGCACCCTGTTGGTGGGGGCCGGGTCCGGCGCTGAACAGCTGCTACGGCAGACGCAACACACCCGCGGCCACGACCTCACGATCGTCGGAATCGTCGACGACGACCCGTCCACCCACACGCAGCTCCTTCATGGCGCGCCGGTGCTCGGCAGCACGCGTGACCTGGCGCGGCTCGTGGCGCGGTTCCGCATCGAGCTGGTTGTGATCACCGTGCAGCATGCAACGAAGGAGCAGATGCGGGACCTCGTGGATCGATGCTCCGCAACCGGCGTCGAGTACAAGATCCTGCCATCTCTCGCCGAGATGCTGTCGGGTCCCACTCCGGGCGGTCGCCTCCGCGAGGTCAGAATCGAAGACCTGCTCGGTCGCCAACCGGTATCGCTCGACCTGGGCCCGGTCGCTCGCGAAATAAGCGGCCGCACGATCCTCATCACGGGCGCCGCCGGGTCCATTGGTTCGGAGCTGGCCAGACAATTGGCAGCGTTCCGCCCTGGCCGCCTGATCCTGTTCGAGCGCGCCGAGACGCCGCTCTACTTCATTAACCTCGAGATCACGCGCAGCCATCCGCAGATCGAAGTAATTCCGGCGCTGGGCGACGTAACGGACGGCAACCGCGTCGAGCACGTCTTTGCGCGGTACCGCCCCGACTTCGTCTTCCACGCAGCGGCGTACAAGCACGTTCCGATGCTCGAGACGAACATCCGCGAGGCAGTGCGGAACAACGTGCTCGGTACGCGGAACGTCGCGGAAAGCGCCATCCGGCACGACGTTCGGAAGTTCGTTCTGATCTCGACCGACAAGGCCGTCAACCCATCGAGCGTGATGGGCGCGACGAAGCGGATCGCCGAGCGACTCCTCCTCGCATCGACTCTGTGCCGAAAGGCGTCAACGGAATTCCGTATCGTGCGGTTCGGCAACGTGCTCGGATCCGACGGCAGTGTCATTCCGCTCTTCCAGCGCCAGCTGACCGCGGGGCAGCCACTCACGGTCACGCACCCGGAAGTGCGCCGCTACTTCATGACGATCCCGGAAGCGGTTCAGTTGGTGCTTCAGGCAGCGGTGCTGCCCGAGGCTGCAGCGCGGATCTCGATGCTGGAGATGGGCGAACCCGTCCGCATTCTGTACCTCGCGGAGCAGATGATTCGATTGTCCGGGCTCACGCCGTACAAGGATGTCCCGATCGTGTTCACCGGATTGCGCCCCGGCGAGAAGCTCGACGAGGAATTGACCTCGGACGTCGAAGCGACGATGCCGACGGTGGTCGAGAAGATCCGGCTCGTGAACACCGACGAGGTGAACGCGGAGTTGCTTGCGTACGGCCTCGACCGGATGGATGGGCTGGTTTCGATCGGCACGGAACAAGAGATACGCGAGGCGATTCTGGCGTTGGTGCCCGAGTATGCGGAGTTCACGCCACGTGCGCCGCTCTCGGATGTCGAAGTCCCAATCGGCTCGACCGGCGCGACCGCGGCGATTCGTCGGGCGGCGCCGCCCGTTGTCGCGCCTCTCGGGAGTCCCGTCGACTCCGTCAAGGCTCCGGCGGTGAACGTCGCTCGCGCCTCGTGAGCGAACGCCGCTGGGCTTACAGGATGTGACATTGCGAAGGCCGTTGGCCCTTGTGGACGTCTGTGCCCGGAGCAAGAATCACGGGAGGACGCCGACGGTGTAGCGCGTAACCTAACGTGGCGAGAACGGGTGGTATGCAGAGGACGGCGAAGCGAGCGATCGACTTGATGGCGGCGTCGGTAGGCCTGCTGGTGTTGGGCATTCCGATGGCTTTGATCGCTCTCGTCGTCCGGCTCAAGCTCGGCTCGCCGGTGATCTACCGGCAGGAGCGTCCGGGGCTGCACGGCAAAACGTTCGAGATTCTCAAATTCCGAACGATGGTCGACGCCACGGACGACGAAGGAAACCCGCTGCCAAACCGGGTTCGGATAACGCCCGTCGGGCACTTCCTTCGGCGGACCAGTCTCGACGAGCTCCCCGAATTGATCAATGTGGTGCGCGGCGAGATGAGTCTCGTCGGACCGCGACCACTGCGCACCTTCTACCTGGACCGCTACACACCCGAACAGGCACGCCGTCACGATGTGATGCCCGGCATCACCGGCTGGGCGCAGATCAACGGTCGCAACACGCTCACCTGGGACGAGCGGCTCGCGCTGGATATCTGGTACGTCGACCACGCGAGCGTATGGCTCGACATGAAGATTTTGACGCAGACGTTTTTCGCATTGGTCCGCGGTGCGGACGATACTGACGACGGTCTCGACGTGCCCGAATTCATGGGAACGGCGGATCCAAACCGAGCACCTTTCACGGAGGTCAAGAGATGACGACGGTCGAACAGGAGGTCCGCACGTTTTTGGCTGAGAACTTTTCGCTCGGCAAGGACATCAGCCATCTGTCCAGCAGCCAGTCGCTCACCGAGCGGGGATTCATCGACTCCGTCGGCATCGTCGAGGTGCTCACCTTCCTCGAGACTCGGTACGAGATCCAGATCAGTGATGACGAGACGGTTCCGGAGAATATCGATACGATCGACAACATCGTGCGATTCATTGGCGTGAAGCGCGGGGCGCCCGAGGCGGCCACACAGTGACCCTGGCACCTAACGTCTCGCCGGATCTGCTTCGCGTGAACGCGGAGCAGGTCACTGAGGAGATCACCGCGTTCATCAAGGCGACCGTTGACGGCCGCATGCGCAAGCGCGGCGTCGTGCTCGGCTTGTCGGGCGGAGTCGACAGCACGGTCTGCGCCGCGCTGTGTGCCCGTGCGCTGGGGCCGGAGCGCGTGCTCGGCCTGCTCATGCCCGAGCGCGAGTCGTCGGACGAGACGTTCGAGCTGGGCCGGCTCGCGGGCGACAGCGCCGGCATTACGACCATCGTCGAGGACATCACGGGCGTTCTCGACGCCGCCGGCTGCTACAGCCGTCGCGACGAGGCCATCCGCTCGCTCATCCCCGAGTACGCCGCGGGCTGGCGCTGCAAGGTTTCGCTGCCAAGCGTCGTCGAGAGCGATCAGTACCGGATCTTCACCGTCATCGCGCAGGCTCCCGACGGCGCGCAGCGACGCGCGCGCGTCTCGCCGGCGGCGTACCACGAGATGATCTCCGCGACGAACTTCAAGCAGCGCACGCGCAAGATGATGGAGTACTACCACGCCGACCGGTGCAACTACGCGGTCATCGGCACACCGAACCGGCTGGAGTACGACCAGGGCTTCTTCGTCAAGAACGGGGACGGCTCGGCCGACCTCAAGCCGATCGCGCACCTCTACAAGACCCAGGTCTACCAGCTCGCCGAGTATCTCGGCGTGCCGGAGACGATTCGGATGCGCCCGCCGACCACCGATACGTATTCGCTGCCGCAGACGCAGGAGGAGTTCTACTTCTCGCTGCCGTACGACAAGATGGACCTCTGCCTCTACGCGCGAAATAACGGCATCGACGCCGCCGATGTGGCACAAGCGTTAGGCCTGAATGAGCAGCAGATCGAGCGAGTGTTCCGCGACATCGACTCGAAGCGACGCGCGACCCGCTACCTGCACCTCAAGCCGCAGCTCGTCGCCGAGGTCATCGGCGGCGGAGACTGACGGCCCGAGGCATTCCGCTCGCGGCTGGCCTTTGACGAACCCTGGGACACCCTTCGTGGGTGATGGTGGGATACTGGCGTGTGCGGTGTGGCGGGAGTGTATGGTCGGCCGGGGGAGAACGCCTCGCGCGAGCTGCTCTGCGCCATGGCGGGCGAGCTGCGTCATCGCGGCCCGGATGGGACCGGCCTTTACACTGACCGCCATTTCGGGATGGTCAACACGCGGCTCGCCATCATCGACCTCGCCGCCGGTGATCAGCCATTGTCGGACGAGAGTGGCCGCTACTGGGTGATGCAGAACGGGGAGATCTTCAACTACCCCGAGCTCCAGGACGAGCTACGATCTCTCGGCCATCGCTTCGCGACAAACAGTGACACTGAAGTCCTCGCCCATGCCTACGAGCAATGGGGCGTGGACTGTCTCGCCCGGCTCAACGGCGAATTCGCGTTCGCGGTGTGGGATCGCGAAACGTCGGAGCTGTTTCTCGCGCGCGACCGGTTTGGTGTACGCCCGCTCTTTCTCCTCGAACGTGGCGGACGGCTCGCGTTCGCATCGGAGGTCAAGGCGCTACTCCGTCACCCGGACGCGTCGAGGGTGCTCGACCCGGTCGCGATCGTTCAGGCACTCACCCTCTGGGCAACCGAGCCCGCGCGGTCAGCCTTCGCCGGGATTCACGAGCTCCCTGCCGGGCATTGGCTGCGAATAAGCCCGAGAGGCATTGAACGGAAATGCTGGTGGGACCTCCGATTCTCACCGCCAGACGAGATGCGTGCGGAACACGAAAGCGTCCTCGTGGAGGAGCTGGCGGAGCTGCTCGATGATGCGACCCGAATCCGACTGCGCGCTGACGTGCCTGTCGGTACGTACCTGAGTGGCGGGTTGGACTCGTCGGCAATCACGGCCCTCGCGCAGCGCCATACACGTCACCCCGTCCGTGCATTCGGGATCGGGTTCACGGACGCCGCGTTCGACGAGACGGAGCAACAGGACATCGTGGCGAAACGGCTCGGCACGGAGCTGACGCGCGTCGTGATGGACGGGCCAGCGATCGCGGAGCTCATGCCGCGCGTTGTGTACTTGTCCGAGAAGCCAACGCTGCGGACAGCACCGGCGCCGCTGCTCAAGCTGTCGGAAACCGTGCGCGCATCCGGATACAAGGTCGTGCTCACCGGTGAGGGAGCCGACGAGATGTTCGCGGGCTACGACGTGTTCAAGCTCGACAAGGTGCGACGATTCTGGGCACGGCGGCCGGAGTCTCGATGCCGGCCACAACTCCTGCACAGGCTCTATCCGTACCTCGCGCAGGACCTCGGACGGGCCGGTCGCCTGCTGCCTAACGTGTTCCGCGCCGGACTCACGAGCACCGACGACCCGCTATACAGCCACCGCCTCCGCTTCGCGCACGCGGCGCGCACGCTCCGATTTCTCGAGCCGTCGGCCCTCGAGGCCGGGCATGCTCCTGGCGACCCGAGCGCGACCGTGTGTGCGCGCCTCCCAGAAGATTTTCAGCGGTCCACTACGCTCGGCCGAGCGCAGTACATCGAGATCATCACGTTCCTCACCGGGTACCTGCTTCACTCCCAGGGCGATCGAATGTTGATGGGCAACTCTGTCGAGGGTCGTTTTCCATTCCTGGACCATCGCGTGGCGGAGTTCGCCGCACGTCTTCCCGACAGCGCGAAGTTACCGGGGCTGCGGGAGAAATACGTGCTTCGCCAGGCCGTACGCCCACTCCTGCCCGCCGATATCGTTCGGCGCGAGAAACGGCCGTACCGAGCGCCGATCCTGCGCGCGTTTATGGGGCGTGGTGCGCCGGAATACGTCGGCGAACTGCTCGAGGATGGACGACTGCGCCGGGCCGGGTTCTTCGCGCCGAGCGCGGTCGAGCCGCTGGTTCAGAAATGCCGGCGAAACGCCGAGAGCTTCGTCAGCGAGAGCGACGAGATGGCGCTTGTCGGGATCCTGTCCGTGATGCTGCTGGATGAACTGTTCGTACAACGCCCGACGCTGGCCGCACCCGCAGTGCCAACCAGGGTTGTAGTCGGCGCCACACCCGTTGCGCCTGGTCATTTGACATCTCAAGGAGGATTGCGTGAGCGCACGGCCGCAGCGCCTTTTGCATGACGCGCTTCTGGCTTCGGCCGATAGGAGTCCGGCGAAAACCGCCATCATAGCGGACGGCACGTCGTACTCGTACGCAGCGCTGCTCGACGCCGCGCTGCGTCTCGCCCGGGCGCTCCAGGACAACGGTGTCCAGCGCGGTGATCGGGTCGCCGTGTATCTCGACAACTCGTGGCACGCCGTCATCGCCATCTACGGCACCCTGCTCGCGGGAGCCGTGCTCACGGTCATCAATCCGCAGACGAAGGCGGAGAAGCTGGCGTACATGCTCGACGACAGCGATGCGCGCGCACTCGTGACGGAGAAGTCGCTGGCGCCGGTCTTTCTCGCGGCGCTGGACACGGTGCCTAACGTTCAGTGCGTCATCTGCAGCGGTGGCGTACCCGAGCGCGCCGGCCGTTCGTCAGCCGACCAGTACCCTGTGCTGGACTTCGACGAGACGTTGGCGAGCACCGAGCCGCGGCCATCGGCACGCGGCGTCATTGCGATCGACCTCGCGGCGCTCATCTACACCTCCGGGAGCACGGGCAATCCGAAGGGCGTGATGCTCACGCACCAGAACATGGTGTTCGCCGCAGCAAGCATCTCCGAGTATCTCCGCCTCGACTCCAGTGACCGGATCGTGTGCGTACTGCCGTTCGCATTCGACTACGGGCTCTATCAGCTGCTCATGTCGGTGCTGCTCGGAGCGACCCTGGTTGCGGAGCGGTCGTTCGTGTACCCGGTGCCGGTAATCAAGCGCGCGATCGAGTACGAGGTCACGGTCTTCCCGATCGTACCCACCATCGGTGCGACGCTGCTTGCACTCAATCGGAGCGGCGGATGGACGTTGCCGAACGTTCGCCGCGTGACGAACACCGCCGCGGCGCTTCCGGCCGAGTTCATCACGCGACTTCCGACGGTGTTTCCGAATGCGCTCATTTTCGCGATGTACGGCCTCACGGAGTGTAAGCGCGTGGCGTACCTCGAGCCCGAGCGCGTGCTCGAGAAGCCGACATCGGTCGGAAAGGCGATTCCCGGAACCGAGGTCTTTCTGTTGTCTCCCGACGGCGCCCCGGTGGCGCCTGGCGAGACGGGAGTCCTCCACGTCCGCGGACCCCACGTCATGCTCGGCTACTGGAACCAGCCGGAGCTCACGGCGGCGATGCTCAAGCCGGGACGATTCCCGGGAGAGCGTGTGCTGTGCACGCATGACCTGTTCACGATGGATGCGGACGGCGACCTGTACTTCGTCGGCAGGTCCGACGACATCATCAAGACGCGTGGCGAGAAGGTGAGTCCGGTCGAGGTCGAGAACGTCCTCCATCGGATCGCCGGCGTTCGTGAGGCAGCAGTGGTTGGCGTGCCCGACGAGAACCTCGGCGAGGCGATCCGCGCCTTCGTGGTGCTCGACGACGGCGTCGTGATGACCGAGCAGCAGGTCAAGCGGGAGTGCATGGAGCGTCTCGAGAGCTTCATGGTTCCGCGTGACGTCGTGTTCCTCCGCGACTTGCCGAAGACCCCCACGCAGAAGGTCAAGAAGGCGGAGTTGCGAGCAGGGTCGTGGTCGGCAGGACGTTCCCAGCTTACGGGGTGAGACGGTCCACATTCGTCGCCGCGCGGCAAGACGCGGAATCCTCCGCCCCGTCGAATTCCATGCGGTAGGCTGCCGCCTCCCTGCGGGCGCTCGCGTAGGAAACGCGAGCGCCTGCCGCGCATAACGCCGAAAGCAGCTGCCGCGTCGCGGACGCGCGATGGTGGAGCAGTACGACCCACACCGTCGGCCGTGCCTCGACCACAATGCGCCTCATCTCGTTTTCGGCCCAGCCCGAATCGGGCTCCGCCTGGGCCGGAGGCCGGAGCGCGAGATCCTCCACGCCGGTCGGGGTCCCGATCAACTCGACACTGCGTCTGAACGGGAACCGGAGTTCGTCACCCTCACCGACCACTCGATGACCGCGTGGCGGCGCGTTGCCCGAGTTCGGGCCAAGTCGACTGACGGCTCGGATCAACCGAAGCGGACGAGTGGTGTCTGCGGTTGACCAATCTGTCGTGTACATGACCCAATCGGGCACGCCGCGCACAAAGACATAGACCGGCTCGGTCGGTCGCGCTTGCTGCAGAAAATCATGCACGATCTGGCGCGGCTCTTCAGCGCTTCGTGCGCGGACGGCGAGCCACACGCTTTCCACCGCGGGCTCGAACAGCAACAGCGCGCTGATGACGAGGCCCCGAACGCCGCGCCGTGATCGCGCCGCAGTTTGCGCCAGGACGGCCACGCCCATCGACGCGAGCATCGCCGCGGTCGGCACTGTAACCGACCCGGTCCGACCGCCAATCGGGTATAACGTCGCGAACGACGCCACGAGTGCCAGCGCTAACGGGCCAGCGAACAGTACCGCCAGCCACCATGATCGTCGGGCACAGCCGACGAGTCCCACTGCAATCGCGATGACGATGAGCGCCCCGCCGAGCGGCGCGTCGCGCACGAGGAACGACGCAATCAACCCCTCCCACGCGACGCGCGCAGCGGCAGCGACCGACGGCTGGGCGCTGAGGAACGCCCACGCCCAGAAATGCCGCATATAGCTACGGGCGGGCTCCGCGCGGTAAACGAGCACGTACAGCGCGAGAAACGCGATGGCCCATACGACGCCTAACGCCAACGCGCGCTGAGCGTAACGAGTAGTGCGCGGCCCGCCCGCAACCGCGATTGCCCCGCCAGAGGCGGCAAGTACGAATGGCGCGGCCACCGACAGGCCGACCCCAGCCAGGCCGGCGACCCCGAGCTCGAGCCAGTTCCGCCGCGCACGTGGCGCACGGATGGCGCGAACGGTGAGCGCGACAATGGCCACGGCCACGAGCGCATCGACCGAGTACGGCTTCGCTTCCGCGGAGTGTAGCAAGAGCGCGGGAGTGATCGCAGTCAGCCACGTCGCGATCAACGCCGGGCGTGGCCCGATCGAGCGGCGTGCAGCGAGCCATACCAAGGGGAGCGTCGCACAGCCGGCGATGAGCGGCATGAGTCGGAGCGCGTACTCGTTCACCCCGAACACGATCACGGAATACCGCAGCATCCAGACGAAAAGCGGCGCAACCACCTGCTCGAAGTGCGGTACCGGGATGAGGTCATGCGCCGAATGCAACGCAACGTTCGCGGCGAGCATTGACTCATCGATCCAGAGCGATCGCCCGCGCAGGTATTCTATGACCCGGAGCGCGATCCCCGTGGCTATCGCGAGCCTCAGGGCTGTCCGAAAGCGCAAGCTCCGCCCGGCTCGGGACAGGACCCGATCGTGCCAGGTGTGAATCACATGCCGAGCGTGCCTAACGGAAGTCCTCGGGCAACTCCTCGCTGGGATACGGGAGCATCCTTGCGGGGGGCGCGACGTACACGCCACCCTCCTGCGTGTCGCGAAGCACGGTTGACCCCGCGCCGATGACGGTGCGGTCAGCGATGGTAAGGCCATCGCGAATGGTCGAGTGGATCCCGACGAAGCAGTAGGAGCCAACCTTCGCGAACCCGGCAACAGCGATCATTCCAACCAGGAAGCTGTGGTCGCCGACCGTCGTGTGGTGGCCGATGTGAACCCCAGAGCCCATGTACACGTCGTTGCCGATCTTGGCAAAGGGATGGATCACGCTGTGCTCGAGGATCCAGCAGTTGTCCCCGATGGTGAGATCCGGCCACGTGTACGCGCGTGAGCTGACGTAACTCACGAGCTCGTACCCCTTCGCCTTCGCGGCCTCGTACTTCTCCGCACGGAGGCGATTCACTCGGCGGAAACTCACCGAGATGTGCATCGCGAACGCATCCGGCGGGTGTGACGACTGCAGGTTCTCGAAGGGAACCACCGGGAGTCCCATCAGCGTCTTGTCGGTGATGTGGCCGTCATCCACTGTGAACGCGACGACTTCATGCGGCGAGTCGTGCGTGAGCACCGCATGCGCGAAACTCGCCATCTGACCGTTGCCGAACAGCACCACCTTCCGCGCTTTGCCGTTCATGTTCGATTCTCGAGGACCGGGCGACGCGATGCGCCGTGGGCCGACGTGCGACGGACGACGCCGACCACGCGCTCCCGGTCGGCGTCGGTAAGGCTTGAGCCTGACGGCAGGCAGAGGCCGCGAGCGAAGAGATCATTGGCGACTTGCCCGCCGATGACCGGGGCGTGCGCATACAGCGGTTGCAGGTGCATGGGTTTCCAGACTGGACGAGCCTCTATCCCCTCGGCCTCGAGCGCCAGACGAACGGTCTCGTTGTTGGCCCCAAACTCGTCAGGGTCGATCGTCAGCGTCGTGAGCCACCGCGTGTGCGTGCCCCAGGGGGCTTCCGGCATGAACTCGACGCCGGGCAGGTCGCCTAACGCTTCGGCGTACAGCGCGAAGTTGCGTCGCCGGGCGTCGACTCGCTCACCGAGCACGCGAAGCTGCCCGCGGCCAATGGCGGCGAGCACGTTACTGAGACGGTAGTTGTACCCCATCTCCGTGTGTTCGTAGTGCGGAGCCGGGTCGCGAGCTTGGGTGGCGAGCTTGCGGGCGTGCGCGACGAGTGACCGATCAGCGGAGACCATCATGCCGCCGCCACCCGTCGTGATGATCTTGTTGCCGTTGAACGAGAACACGCCGGTGATCCCGACCGTTCCCGGCGCCCGCCCGCGGTACGTCGCACCGAGCGCTTCGGCCGCATCCTCGATCAGTGGCACGCCGTAGCGCGCGCACACGGCGACGATCGCATCGAGGTCGGCGCTCTGCCCGTACAGGTGCACGATGACGACCGCGCGCGGCAGCCGCCCGCGTCGAGCCCGGGAGTCCAACGCTTCTTCGAGCAGCGCCGGATCCATGTTCCAGGACGCCCGATCGCTGTCGATGAAGACCGGCGTGGCGCCGAGATACGCGATCGGGTTCACGCTGGCGACAAACGTCAGGGTGGAAACCAGGACCTCGTCACCCGGGCCCACACCCGCCAGCAGGAGCGCGAGATGGATGGCCGCCGTGCCCGAGCTGAGTGCCACGGCGTGCTCCGCACCCACTGCTGCGGCGAATTCCTTCTCGAACTCGTCGACATGGGGACCCAGTGGAGTCACCCAGTTCGTCGCGAATGCGTTGGCAACGTAGTCCTCTTCGAGCCCGGAGAGATGCGGCGGGGAGAGGAACACGCGATTCGGTGTCATGAGAGCGCCATCGCGTTAGGCTCCGGTGAGGCGTCGGCAGTCCGCACGGCGGCTCGCCCTTCCTGGGGCGAAGGGTGTGGCCGTCGGTACGACGGGAAGAACGCGTCCTCAGCAGTCTCGTCCGGATGCAGCTGATCTCGTGCCCTCGTCAACTCGTCGTAACGATGTTGGTCGAAGACGATCCGAACGGTGTGAAAATCGGCCTGTAGCGGCGAAAAGCCGCGCTTGAAATCGTGCAGCGAGCCCGCCTTTCCACCGAACCCGCCGCCAAGGTTCATGAACGACAGGCCAAGTTCCTTGGCCCAACCTCTGGCAAAATCGAGCATCAGCTTGGACGGGGCTTTATTGCGATGGGCGTCGGCGGTCCCACTCAGATGGTATTCGGCGATGCCACCGGCAACCAGGAACAGCCCACCCGCCGCGATATCTCCATCGGGACCACGCACCGTGCACAGGTGCAGCTTATCGCCGAGTCTGTCGCGCAACCCGGTGAAATACTGATCTGAAAAATAGTAGAACGCGCTGGCTGACCGCCGTTGCATCGTCATTTCGTACATCGCCTGAAACTCCGGGTAGTCGCCCCAGTCGTCCATGTGTACCGTATAGCCGAGGCGCTTCAGGCGTACGATGTCCTGGCGATGGCTCACCCTCGTCTCCGCCCAGAATTCATCGAGCGTCTTCGAGAGGTCGATGTAGACCACCTGACCGTGGTTGACCACGGTTCCGAGCTGGTCGAAGGCGGTCGTCGGGATCGCCCGGAGAGGGTTGAGGCGAACGAATGCGCTCACAATGTCGTGTTCGCGCGCGACGTCAGCCAACAAATGCAACGTTCGCCGAAGTCGATCCAGCGGGAACCCGGTTGTCGTGATCGGACCAGCATACCCGTATGGGCTGATCGCGTCACGCCAGCTCGCTGGTGCACCGAGCTCCGGCGGCAACTCGCGCAGCAGTAACGGCATCAACACCGCCTCCTGCTCCCGCTCCTCCGCGTAGAAGGCGGCCGCAGCTCCACATTCGCTCAGGGCAGCGACGGCAGCGTACTCCGGCAACTGGTAGGGGTCGTGAGGCTTACCGTCCAGGAAACGCCGCCATCGAGAGTCGGTCGCCGGCACGAGCGTGGCCGAATTCATATCGTTACAGTGACCCCGGCTTCTCGGAGGCTGGGAGTGTGGTGACCGGTAAGCAAACGCCTCGGCGCGACGCAACGATGAAGGCAAAGACTGGTACGCCATCACAGCTTACCGCAGCGATGCTCGCAATCGCAATGCGACAAGGCCGATTCGTCGTCACAGTGGGCCTAACGCGTGTCCCTGCATCACGTTGCTGCAGCGCGAACACCGCGCTTTCGAGGTCACCCGATCATGCGGTGCATTCGAACCGGCGCCGAGGTGTTGCTCGAACGCACCATTACTGTTGCGACGAGCGTGCGGACCTCGCGCCGGAGCCAACCAGCGAGCGTCACGGACGGAACGACGGGCGATCGTTAAGTGCAATTGCGATAAGAGGATAGCGGTGGTATACCCGGTGTCTGATTCACGCCATTGACCGCACTGGACAATCTTTCACCCCGATGATATAGAATCCCTAAACGCAGTGTTGGGATCTGATAATCCGCCGCTCGATCGCGCCCGGTTCGGTCGGTTCAAAATCAGGGTAGCGAAGTGGTTGGGTGCGCCGGCCGTTGGCGAGCCAGGCCGTGTCCCAACCGGTCGTCGAGCCGAGCGTCGGCTCGTTAGCGACGCGTTAGGTATCCACTCCAAAGTCGTTCGCGTCGAGCTCGATCACGAATCTCACCTGAGTTGCGACAGCGAGAGCGAGCATCCCCTGACGCCTCTCCGGGTTCGGAGAATGAGACAGTGTCCACCAGAGCGTCTGCAAGATTTGCTGGTCATTTCCTGGCTGAAACCACCGAGGCCACGCCGTCGGCGTGCCGCCGCTTGGTGAGGCCGTTCGCGTGCAGCGTTGCGCTGCTCGCCGTTGCCGCGCTTCAGAGCCCCGCATTCGGTCAAAACGTCCCTGACAAAACTACGACGACCGCGAGCACGGGGGCGGTCGACGCTGTCACGCTCAGCCCAGGTGATGTCCTTCGTATTACCGTGTGGCGGAAGCCCGAGCTCAGCGGCGAATTCACCATCGCCGGCAACGGCACGATTGTCCACCCACTCTACCGGGACGTCCGGGTCGTTGGCATTCCAATGGCCGATGTCGAGACGCTTATCCGTGGCGTCATCGGGAGGATCGAGACCGCGCCGTTCGTGATCGAGCCGTTGTTGCGCGTGACGGTCGAAGGCGAGGTGCGCCAGCCCAGCGTCTATAGCCTCCGACCGGAGACCTCGGTCGCACAGGCGATCGCGCTCGCCGGTGGGCCGACGATCGATGCCCGCGTCGACAAGGTGCGATTGATTCGCTCCGATCACGAAACCTTCGTCGATTTTCGTCAGGCCACGGCGAGCGCCACGCACACCATGATCCGTTCCGGCGACCGAATCGTCGTCGAGCGGAGCCACAGCTTTTTCCGGGAAGTCATAACGCCGACGATCACGCTCCTCGGCGCAACAGCTGCCATCGCCAGCGTCATCCTCTACAACCGACACCGGTAAGTATGGAGAACCTGCAGTCAGGCCAGCGAGGCGCGGTCGAGCTCTCGAAGAACGGCCAAATGCCGTCCGGGAGCTTTGAGACTTCCCGCGACGGGATCTCGATCGCAGACATGCTGGGTGTGCTGCGACGCAGCATGCGCTGGGTGATCGGCGGAGCGGTCATCGGTCTCGGAGTCGCCGCGGCGGTCGTCTTTCTTCGGCCGCCCGAGTACCAGGCGACCGCTGTCGTACGCCTCACCGATCCGCGGAAATCGATCGTCCAGGGATTGGAGGAGACCCCGGATCGCGACCAGTCGCAGAAGATCAGCGCGCTCCAGTCGGAGATTCAGCTGCTGCGGAGTCGTCCCGTCGTTGTCGCCGCGGTCGACTCGGGAGGATTGCGCGTCCGACAGCTGTCTCCGCGAACGCCGCGTCTCGGCCTCACCGCGGTTCGCACAGCTCCCGACGCGCCAAACGACACGCTCGAGCTCACGTTCTCCGCGACGAGTCTGAGCATCGAGAGCCACTCGGGCGGGGCGAAGGTCGATGCGGCATATGGCGACACCGTCCGCGTTCGCGGCGTGAGCTTCGTCCTTCCTGCTCGCCCAATTATCGGTCGCGCGACGCTCGTCGTGGCGCCCCGCGACCAAATACGGGATTGGCTGCTCCTCAATTTGAAGGTTCAGCCGCGCATTGAGACCGACGTCGTGGATGTGAGCTTCACGCACGGCAATGCCGCCGTGGCAACAAGCGTGGTCAACCAGCTCGTGACCGCGTTTCGCGACGCGAGTATCCGGGCGGCACAGAGCTCCTCGCGCCGCCGCCGCGAGTTTCTCCAGGAGCAGCTACAGGAGATCGGCACCCAGCTCTCGAGCTCGGAGCGCGCACTTGCCGATTTTCGAAGCCGCCAGCACGCGTACAGTTCACGTGTCCAGATCGAAGCGCAGCAGACCGCACTCATGTCACTGGACATGCGGCGCGAGGAGCTCGACGCGGACAAGCGCATGTACCAAGCGTTGCTGACTCGCATGGAGGCAGTGCCCGCGGACAGCGGTGACATGCGGTCGATACTGTCGGCGCAGGAGCTCAGCTCGAACCCGGCGATCTCCCAGATTTACGAGCGCCTCGCGCAATACGAAAACGCACGCGACTCGCTCACCACGGGTGAATGGCGGAGCGCAGCGACCAATCCTGATGTCGTTCGGCTCAACACGCTCATCAAGTCGGTGCACGAGCGACTCATTGGGGCAGTTCGCGGCCACATCGAAACGCTCGATGCCCGCTTGACTGCGCTGAACGAGCTCCGCAGCCGCAGCGCGGACTCCATTTCGACGATGCCGATGACCGAGACGGCTGAGACGCAGTTGATGCGGCAGGTCGAGACGAACCGTGCGATGGACACTCACTTTCGCGAGGAATTTCAGAAGGCGCGCATGGCGGAAGAGGTCGAAGCGGGACGCGTCGAGGTCGTCGACCTCGCCTCGGTCCCCTACAAGCCGGTCCCGAACCTGGCAGGTCTGAAGCTCGCACTCGGGTTGTTTGCCGGTGTCCTCGGCGGCGGCGGCACTGTGCTGGCGCGGGAGCGCCTTGGCGGCTCGATTCGCCGGCGCCGCGAGCTCGAGGACCACGTCGGCGTCACTGCGCTGGCCATTATTCCGAACATGGGCGCGGAGGTCCAAACGCGCCGCCGCTTCCCGCTGTCGTCGCTGGGCTGGCGCAACGGCCAGAAGGCAACACCAGCTGGACTCTCGGTCGCGGGCAGTGAAGCGTACCGCTTGTTGCACGCCAACCTCTCATGGCTCCAGGGGACCCAGCAACTCAAAACGATCGTCGTCGTCAGCGCGCTGCCCAGCGAGGGAAAGACCACGGTCGCGGCGAACCTGGCGCTGACGTTCGCGCTCGAAGGTCGCCGAACATTGCTGATCGATGCCGATTTGCGCCGGCCGCGTGTGCATCGGACGTTTCGCGTGGCTCGCGCGCCAGGCGTTGCGCAGTGTCTTGCAGGAATTGCCGACACAGCCGACGCGATCCGCACCACGTTCATCGATGGGTTGTACGTACTTCCAGCCGGTCACGCCGATTCGACGCCCGGACTCGTTCTCCGCGCGGGCCCCATGCGGAAGCTCATCGCGGACTGCGCTGACCGCTTCGAAGTCATCATCATCGACACGCCGCCGATCTTCGTCGCCGCGGATGCGGCGGTCATCGGGCCGCTGGCGGACGGCGTGTTGTTCGTCGTGCGGGCGGGCAGCACCGAGTCGGAGGCCGCACACCAGGCGTACCGGCAAATCTCGAGCGTCGGCGCACACGTGATCGGTGCCGTGCTCAACGACCCGAATGGGGAGTCCGGGCAATACGGCGAGCAGTACGCGAGCTACATCTACGCCGATAGCTACGCGGCGCGGATCGACGAATCGCGAAAGTGAACTCGCCGGTTCACGTGAGCGAGTCGTCTGTGGTAGCAGCGTCCCCGCTCTCGCCCGAGGCGCGTTCGCCAGGGCGGCGGCGAATCACGAGCCGCGGGTTTCTCGCCGACCTGGCGCGGATGGGCGGGATGCAGATGTCGCTTGCCGTCGCCGGACTGCTGCGCTACAAGGTGCTGGCACTGCGCCTGGGCAGCTCGGGCCTCGGGGAGTATCAGCAGCTCGTAACCGCCGCGGGCACCGCGACGGTGGTCGTCTCCTTCGGCCTCGCGTTCGCGCTCAACCGCAATATCGCGACGGCGCGCGACGCCGAGCATCGCCAGCAGTTGCTCGCGACCTCGAACACCATCATTTGGACGATCACCGGCGTCGTCTACCTGTCGTGCTTCGCGGCGCTTGCGTTCGACCCGCGCCTCGTCGATCGCATCGGAGTGAAAGCAACGCCGTCGGCCATCGCGACGCTCGTCATTCTCCTGATCGGAATCCCGTTCGAGACGCTGAAGACGAACCTCGTGTCGTTCCTTATGGCGTCCCTCGACGTACGTGGGGTCACGAGCCGCCGCAGCGTCGCCGTGCTTGCGGCGACGGTCATATCGACTCCCGTGGTTTGGCTGTTTGGGCCGGTCGGCGCAGCGATACAGTCGGTGGTGGTCAACCTCGGGCTGGTCGCGGCGCTCGGCATCCGGTGCAAGCAACTCGGGTACGCGCCGTTTCGGCTGCGGCTCGATCGCCAGTGTGCGACAGTGCTCGCGGCGTTTGGCGTCGCGCAGCTATTTGCTGGCTTCGTCCAGCAGTTCCTGGACCTCGTCGTCAGAACGCACCTCATCACGCAATACGGTGCAAGCCAGAACGGCTTCTATCAGTCGTCGCTGCTTCTGGCAGGTCAGGTGCAGACGATTCTGAGCGGCGTCGCGAGCTACGCCCTGGGGAGTCTCGGGAACGAACGGGATCGAGCGCATGCGACCGCATCCTCGAATCTGCTGCTGCGTACCGTCTTGCCAGTTGCTACGCTCGCCTTCGCCGGTATCGGAATCCTCGCGAAGCCACTGCTGGTGTTGCTGTATTCGAGCTCGTTCACCGGCGCCGTTGCGTTCTTTCCGTTCGTGCTAGCGATGATGTTCCTCGAGGCCGTGGTCTGGGTCATCGACGCCCCGCTGCTCGCCCACCGCGGGGTTCGGATCTGGGTGCTCGTCAATGTCACGTATTGCTCGGCGCGGGCGGTCGCGGCGATCGCGCTTCTCCCCGTCATTGGTCCGACGGGCGTCGCGATCGGCTATTTCGCGGCCATGTGCCTGTACCTGAGCATGCACGTTTACGTGTTCACTCGCGTGCTCGGGCTCACGATCGACCGGACGCACTTCCGAAACATTGCTCTCGGACTCGCGCTCATCCTGGGAACCGCGTTGCCGGTCTCGGGCACGTCGCCCGTCCTGCTCCGCTACCTGGTGGCCATCAGCCTTTATCTCGCCTACTTCGTCTTCATCGTCCACGATACCGTCGGAATCAGCGCGGCGCGGAATTTCGTTCGCCGCCTGCGTCCGGAGCCGGAGTCGGCCACGTGAGCACGCCCACAGAGGGCCCACTCGTCAGCGTGGTGATGCCCGCGTTCAACGCCGCGAGTTTTCTCGCTGACTCGGTCGCGAGCGTGGCCGCACAGACGCATCGCGCCGTCGAGCTTCTCATCGTCGACGACGGGTCGAGCGACAACACCGTCCGCGTCGCTGAAGAGTTTGCCGCTCGCGACCAACGCGTGCGGGTCATCCGAAGTCCGAGGCACGTCGGCACCTCGGCGGCCCGGAACCTGGCGCTCGACGCGATGCGCGGTGACTACGTATGCTTTCTCGACGCCGACGACGCGTTCCTGCCTCACAAGATCGAGATGCAGCTCGCGTTCCTGCGGGCCAATCCTTCGTACGGGTTGGTGTTTTCCGACGTGTACCACAGCTACGCGAACCTTCAGCCGATCCGCCTCCACCGCACCGGCGTGCCGCCGCTCTCGTTCCATGAGCTGCTCACGGTGCGTAACTGGTTTACGCCGATCGTGCCGCTGCTCACCCGATCGCTCGTTCGGTCCGTCGGACCATTCGACGAGAATCTGGTTCCGGCGGAAGACTGGGACTACTGGATTCGCTGCGCGCAGGTCACGTCGTTTGGCTACCTCCCTGGGCCGGTCGCCATCTACCGGGAGCACCCTCACCAAACGAGCCGCCAATCGGATCGCATCCGTATCGCGCAGGAGCGGCTCATCGACAAGCACTTTGGTCGAACGCAGCGGATATACGCGCGTGCGCGCGCGGCGCGTCACCTGTCGGCCGCGAGGCATTCCAAGCGGCAGCCGCTGGTGGTGTTTCGCGAGCTGGCGCGGTTCGCTCGCGCCGTACCTGGCTGGCGCGACGTCCCCATGCTTCTTCGAGTCGTGGAATGAGTCTACTGCGCTCGGCGCCTGGCGTGCAATACGGCGCGTCGTGCGGTCGAGCTTCATCCCGTAAACGGCGACCTTTCTGATGTGCGGAATCACTGGTTTTCTCTCGACTCACGAGCTCGACGCCGCCGAGGCCCAGGACATCGTTGTGGGGATGTCCGACACGATCGCATATCGCGGCCCTGACGACGCTGGCGCATGGGTCGATCCCACCGCGGGGATCGCGCTCGGACACCGCCGGCTCTCGATCGTCGACCTGTCGCCTAACGGGCATCAGCCCATGGCGTCGCAGTCGGGACGATGGGTGATCTCGTTCAACGGCGAGATCTACAACTTTGTCGAGCTGCGAAAGGAGCTCGAAGGATTGGGCCATCGCTTTCGCGGTCATTGCGACACGGAGATTCTGCTCGCAGGCGTAGAGCAGTGGGGCGTTCACAAAGCGCTCGAGCGTTTCAATGGGATGTTCGCCTTTGCCCTGTGGGATAGGCAGGAGCGCGTGCTCCACCTGTCTCGCGATCGCGCGGGCGAGAAGCCACTCTACTACGGGTGGATGGGTGACACGCTCGTATTCGGGTCGGAGCTCAAATCGCTGCGTCGGCATCCGGCATTTCGACCGGAGATCGATCGCGACGCGCTCGTCTTGTTCCTGTGCTACGCGTATATCCCGGCGCCTTACTCGATCTACCGCGGCGTTTCGAAGCTGATCCCCGGAACGGTTCTGTCGTTGACCGCGGCCGGCCAGCGTACAGCGCAGCCGGTGCCCTACTGGTCGGCCAAGGACGTCGTCGAACGCGCGACCGCGAATCCGTTCCGCGGAACGTCTGACGAGGCGGTGGAGCAGCTCGACGCGTTGCTGCGTGACGCGGTTCGCATGCGGATGATCGCCGACGTGCCGTTAGGCGCGTTCCTGTCTGGGGGGATCGACTCGTCGACGGTCGTTGCGGCCATGCAGGCCGAGAGCACGCGGCCGGTGAAAACCTTCACGATTGGATTCGACGAAGAGGGTTACAACGAGGCCCAGCACGCCGCAAAGGTCGCCAAGCATCTCGGTACCGAGCACACGGAGTTGTATGTCACGCCGACCGAGGCAATGACGGTCATTCCGCGGCTGCCGACGATGTACGACGAACCATTCGCCGACGCCTCGCAGATTCCGACGCATCTCGTTTCGGCATTAGCTCGTCGCGAAGTGACGGTGAGCCTCTCCGGCGATGCCGGTGACGAGTTGTTCGGCGGCTACAACCGCCACACCTGGGGCGCTCGTATCTGGCGTCGGGTCGGGTGGATGCCGCGGCCCGCGCGTCATGTCGTGGCCGCCGGGCTTCACGCGGTTTCGCCAGGCACGTGGAAATCACTGTTCACGATGCTCGGTCCGGTGCTGCCGAGCGGCGTGCGTACTCGCCACGACGCCGTTCACAAGCTCGCCCGTGTACTCGGCGCCCAGAGCGCGGATGCGCTGTACGTCGGGCTTGCGTCCCAGTGGAGTGTGCCGGAGGCAGTTGTCGTTGGCGCGAAGGCCGCACCGCGGACGACCATCTCCGACGCGGCAGCATGGCCGAGTGTGCAGGATTTCGCCCACAAGATGATGTTCCTCGACCTCGTGACGTACCTTCCCGACGACATCCTCGCAAAGGTCGACCGCGCGGCAATGGCCGTCAGCCTCGAGACGAGACTGCCGCTGCTCGACCCGCGCGTCATCGAATTCGCCTGGCGACTACCGCTATCAATGAAGGTTCGTGGGACGGTCGGCAAATGGATACTGCGCCAAGTGCTCTATCGTTACGTGCCGCGCTCGCTCGTCGAGCGCCCGAAGATGGGATTTGGCGTCCCGATTGGCGCGTGGTTACGTGGACCGCTTCGCGAGTGGGCAGAGGGGCTGCTCGACGAGTCGCGTCTGCGGGCGGAGGGGTTCTTCGATCCACGGCCCGTTCGTGAGCGGTGGGTAGAGCACAAATCGCTTGCGTTCGATCGACAGTATGATCTCTGGAACGTCCTCATGTTTCAGGCGTGGCTCGACGAGCAGCATGCGCCATCCCGTGTGCCGGTGCGTGGGCGAACCGAGTCTCCAGAGCTGGCGAAGGTTTGATCCATGGCCGCGAGTGCCGCCGCGTCGAATGCGCTGCCACGACGTGCGACTGACGTCGCGCTCTTTCTGCCGGCACTCTCCGGGGGTGGCGCAGAACGCGTCATCCTGAATCTCTCGGCCGCGCTCGCGGATCGCGGATACGCCGTCGATCTCGTGATTGCAGTGCGTACGGGGGAGTATCTCGCGAACGTGCCCGAGACGGTGCGGCTCGTATCACTCGACGTACAGCGAACACTGCAAGGGTTCCTGCCGCTCGTGCGGTACCTCCGGCGCGAGCAGCCGCGAGTGCTCATGTCTGCCCTCGACAACGCGAACATTGTCGGCGTGGCGGCAACCCGCGCAGCTCGAGTGACGGGCGCGAAGACACGCGTGATCGTCAGCGCGCGTAATACGCTCTCGCTCGACTCGCAGACGATGCCTGCCAGCCGGCGCGCGATCACGTTGCGCGCGCTCGGCGTGTGTCACAAGCTCGCGGACGACGTGGCGACGGTGTCGAACGGCGCTGCCGACGACCTCGCAAGGACGTTAGGTATCGAGCGCGAGAAGATTCACGTCATTTATAATCCGGTTGTCACGCCAGCGCTCTTGAGCGCCGGCGCAGCGAGTCTTTCGCACCCATGGCTCGAGCCTGGGGCGCCGCCGGTCGTGCTCGGCGTTGGGAGACTGTCGCGGCAAAAAGACTTCGCGACGCTCGTGCGCGCGTTCGCGCAGGTCCGTCACCAACGCGCCGCGCGTCTCATGATTCTCGGGCAGGGCGAAGAGCGCGACCGCCTCGAGGCGCTGGCGCGAGAGCTCGGCGTCGCCGACGACGTGTCGCTGCCCGGGTTCGTTTCGAATCCCTACGCGTACATCTCGCGCGCGGCGGCCGTGGTACTATCGTCTCAGTGGGAGGGATTGCCAGCGGTGCTCATCGAGAGTCTGGCGTTAGGCACGCCGGTCGTGTCCACCGACTGCGAGAGCGGGCCCCGCGAGATCCTGCGCGGCGGAGCCGACGGTCCCCTCGTTCCCGTCGGCGACGCACCGCGAATGGCCGAGGCAATCGCCACCGTGCTGAGCCGCCCGCGTCCGACGATTGCCGACGACGTGTGGCGCCCATTCACGCTCGACGTCGCCGTCGATCAGTACGTGCGCCTGATGCGGCTCGAGACGAGGCAACACGCATGAGCACCGTCGCGTTCGGCCTGCTCTGGCTTCTCGTGTTCACGATACCGTTCGAGAATATCGTGCTCGTCTCCGGCACCGGGACCATGAGCCGAATTGCCGGCCTCGTCGCGTTAGGCGTTGGCGCGGCGGTGACGGCCATCCGGGGCCGTATTCGCCCACCGGGGCCGTTTCTCCTGTTCGCGACGCTGTTCGTGTTCTGGTCCGGCGCGACCATCTTCTGGAGCGTCGATCCCGAGGAGTCGGTCAAGCGGATCAAGACATACGCCCAGCTCGTGGCTATGGCCTGGTTGGTCTGGGAATTCGCCGACACCGAGGAGTTGCAGGCACACCTCGCCCAGGCGTTTGTCCTCGCCTGCTGGGGAGTGGCCGCCGCGACCTTCATGAGCTACATGCGTGGGACACTCACGATCGACAATCGCTACACGGCGGAGGGACTCAACGGCAACGACGTGGCGCTGACGCTCGTGTTGGGAATTCCCATGGCGTGGTATCTCGCGGTGTTGCGCGGCTCCTGGTTCGTTCGCTGGCTCAACCGCGCGTACGTGCCCATCGCGCTCGTCGCGCTCCTCCTCACCGCATCGCGAGGAGGATTCGTCGCGGCGCTCCCGGCGCTCGCGCTGATCCCGTGGACGTTCGGACGGCTCGACTATCGGTCGAAGCTCGTGCTCTCCGTTCTCATCGTGGCATCGGTCTGGTTGGTGGCGATAATGGTTCCCTCCGCATCGTGGGAGCGGCTGTCGACGCTGCAATCCGACGGGACGATGGGCTACCGAAGGATCATCTGGAACGCCGGGTTCCACGTCGCACTCAACCATCCGGTGCTTGGAGTCGGGGCGGGAGGCTTTCCGCTCAGCGTAGCTACGGAGCTTGCGAAACCGTTCCCCGCACACAACGCGTTTCTCTCAGTGTGGGTCGAGCAAGGAATAATAGGGTTTCTGATTTTCATCTCCGTTTTCGTCGCGGCCATCGTCCCCCATTGGCGTACGCCTCCCCTGCTGTCCCGATTCCGTGTCGTTCTGCTCGTGACGCTCATCATCGGCATGATCCCACAGAACTGGGACTATGTGAAGAGCACCTGGTTCATTCTCGCGCTGCTGGCAGCGCAGGGCTCGTCGGTCGAAGGTGTGCGCCGCCGTTCTTCGTTCCCCCGCGCATTGGGTCACGCCGGTGGGCTGGCCAGAGTGGGAACCGCTGAGCCGATCCGCAGCGAGCGCGCGACGTGAGCCTCCGCGTCGTCTACGTGACGATGGGGTTTCCCACCCCGTACGAGACGTTCGCTGCCAACGATGTTCGCGCGCTTCACCGCGCCGGCATTGACGTCAACGTGTTCTCTTTGCGTCCGGCTCATGCGGAGGCTTCGGCGCTTGTCGGGCAATGGCGTCTCGATGGCGTTGGCATCAGTCACAACAGCGTTGCGTCGTCCGCGGTAGGGATGGTCTACGCCCTCCGCCATCCGTTGCGAAGCCTGCGGCTCGTACTGTGGCTCGTCAGCTCCATGTGGCGAACGCCGCGGTTCGCGATCCGCATGCTGATGCTCGTCCCGCGCTCCCTCGACATCCTCGCGTCGATCGAACGAATTCGGCCTGACGTCGTGCATCTCTTCTGGGGTCACTACCCGGCCGCCGTCGGGTTCCTCGTCCGGCGATACACGTCGACGCCCGTGCTGTCCACGTTCCTCGGCGCCTACGATCTCGAATGGAATTTTGGCGTGAGTGCTCCCGTCGCGCGTTCGGCCGATGTCGTGTGGACGCACACCAACGCGAACGTGCCGGCGATCGAAGCGCTCGGCGTGCCGTCGAGTCGAATCCGCGTGGCGCACCGAGGAATCGACCTTCGTCGGTTTTCGGAGCCCCCAACCGAGAAGGTTGCAGAACGCATCGTGACGGCGGGGCGGCTGCATCCCGAGAAAGGCATGGGGCACGTCATCGAGGCGTTCGCCGACATCCTCCGGCGGCACCCGTCGGCGTCGCTGACCATCGCCGGGGACGGCCCCGACCGCCTTCGCCTCGAAGCACTCGCCGCCACGCTCGGGGTTGCGCACGCAGTGTCATTCCTCGGCCGAGTGTCGCACGAACGCGTGCTCGAAGAGCTGGGCCGCGCCGAGCTGTTCGTTTACCTGTCCACGGATATAACGGATCGGCTGCCTAACGTGGTGAAGGAGGCGATTGCGAGCCGCTGTCTCTGCGTTGTTTCCCGGACCACCGGCATCGAGGAGCTCGTTCGCGACGGCATCGATGGATGGGTCGTCGAGCGCGGCGACATCCGTGGAGCAGTCGAGCGCACATGCGAGGCGCTCGCCGACCGCGATCGCTCGGCATCGATGGTCGCGGCGGCGAACGCGCACCTGCGTGAGGAGTTCGACCTCGATGATTCGATGCGGCGCTACGCGGACCGGTGGCGAGAGCTGGTCGGCTCGAAGCGCGAGGACGAACCTCCGCCTCGGCGCGTGCAACGTCCGCTGACCGGCGAGACCGAAATCGAGCGCGCCGTCCTGCGCTGATTCGAATACACGTGCGCATCGTCTACCTGCACCAATACTTCACCACGCCGGGGATGACCGGCGGTACGCGTTCGTATGAGATCGCCCGGCGCCTCGTTGCTCGTGGACACGAGGTACATATGGTGACTACGGATCGCGACGCGACGCCTGGTGGACGCCAAGGCTGGTCGACCACCGAGGTCGCGGGCATTCAGGTGCATGCGCTACCTGTGCCGTACTCCAACCGGATGAGCTACGCGCGCCGCATCGGTGCATTCATGCAGTTCGCCATCCAGGCGGCGCGAGAAGCATCTCGAATCGGCGGCGATCTGGTGTACGCCACGAGCACGCCACTCACGATTGCCATCCCGGCCGTGCGAGCAGCGCGTGCCCATCGCATCCCGATGGTCTTCGAGGTACGAGATCTGTGGCCGCAGATCCCGGTCGCGGTCGGAGCGTTGCGCAATCCCGTCCTTATTGCGATGGCGCGTCGGCTCGAACGTTACGCTTACCGCAACGCGGCTCACGTCATCGCGCTCTCCGATGGCATGCGGGACGGAGTCGTCGCGACAGGGCACCCGGCATCACGTGTCACGGTGATTCCGAATGCTTGCGATCGCGAGATGTTCGACGTCGGCGACGAACCGGGACGCGAGATACGCGCCCGTTACGAGTGGCTCGGAAACCGGCCGATGGTGGTGTACACGGGAACCATGGGGTTGATCAACGGTGTCGGCTACATGGCGCGCATCGCCGCCGCCGCGGCCGCGATCGATCCCGACGTGCGATTCGTTGTGGTCGGCGACGGGCGCGAGGCCGAGCAGGTGCGCTCGGAAGCAGTCACGCTCGGCATTCTCGATCGGAATTTCTTCCTGGTTCCACCGGCGGCAAAAGCATCGATGCCCGCCTGGCTGTCCGCTGCCACCATCGCCACCTCGTTCGTGATCGACAAACCGGCGTTGTGGGCAAACTCGGCAAACAAGTTCTTCGACGCGCTGGCGGCCGCGAGACCGATCGCCATCAACTATGGTGGGTGGCAAGCCAACGAGATCAACGAGTCCGGTATCGGGCTCGTGCTGGATCGCCAACGTCCCGAGGTGGCCGCGGCGCACCTCGTGCGCGCCGTGCGCGATGACGCGTGGCTTCGAACCGCCCGCGAATCAGCGCGCCGTCTCGCAACTGAGCGGTATGATCGCGATCGCCTGACTGCCAGGCTCGAAGACGTGATGCTGCGCGTGGTCGGTGCGCGCCCGTCGACATAACGAGTTCCGTTTACCTGTTCCGGCGCCATTGCCCTAGGTCACTCACCATGCAGATCAAACAACTCATCGCAGAGATGCTGCCTACGTCGCTGGAGACGTCAATCCGCATCCGGCGACATACGAAGCGATTGATGTCGGTTCCATCATTGCAATGCGACGCCGGGAAGCTCAGGTCCGCGCGCGACACCAATCCGCAGGAGATGTTGCGTTCCTCCAGCGCGGAACGGCTGTGGCACAACTTCAGGGATCGCCTCGCTGCGTTCGCCATTCCTGATGGAACCGGCGGCGTCAATCCCGGCGAGCGGCAGGCAATCTTCTACCTCATCTCCGCGCTCAAGCCTTCATCGGTGCTGGAGGTCGGCACACACATCGGCGCGTCGACAGTCCACATCTCGTCAGCGCTCGCGGCAACGCAAGAACAAACGCGGAAACCAGTTCGACTGGTCTCCGTCGACATCAGCGACGTGAATGACGGTGAGGCGAAACCCTGGTTGAAACACGGAGGAACGAAATCCCCCAAGCAGATGATCAAGGAGCTCGGCCACGAAGGATTCGTCGAATTTGTGGTTGATTCCTCGCTCAACTACCTCGAGAGGTCCGCAAACCGATTCGATTTCATCTTTCTCGACGGTGACCATGCCCCGGACGTTGTCTACAAGGAGATCCCGGCCGCACTAAAGGTTCTCAACGAGAACGGAGTAATACTGCTCCATGACTACTACCCGGACATGAAACCGTTATGGTCCGTGGACTCAGTCATACCCGGCCCGTTTCTGGCCACACGAAGACTCGCAACGGAGGGGGCCGACCTGGTTGTCATCCCGTTCGGATCCTTGCCATGGCCTACGAAGCTACAGTCGAATGCCTCGAATCTGGCTCTGGTACTGAGGGCGAGTCGTTGACCGTCGCCTAACAATTATCGGCGCGGCCGGAAGAAGGTCCGATTCGCCAGCGACGCATGCCGCAATTGGCGCCAACCCGCTAGTCGCGTCCAAATCGCGACCGGCAGCGCTGCTTTCAGGCGTGCGCGGATCTTCGAGGGGCGTCGCTCACCATCGGCTTCCGCCCACCGGCTGATGTAGTCTGACTGCTCGGGCCACATCCCGAACGGATCGCGCTGGACCTCCTTGACCGCCACGACGCGCATCATTGCCGGACGTGGTCCCACCAGCTCGACGCGCTGGCGGACGACCGCTGGATCTGCGACCGCATAGCGTTCAGACGAGAAGCCGAGTTCCACGCTCGGGTAGCGCGACTCCTGCACCTCCAGGCTCTCGACGCGGAAGCCGTTCTGCTCCGAGAAAACGCGGTAGTACAACTCCGGGCCGAACTGGTAAAAGCCGTGGCCCATGAGATTGTTCGCCGGGTTCGCGCCGAAAAACCTGCCGCCAACCTTGAGGGCGCGCATGCAGCTCGAGAGCGCAACCGGCACATTGAAGACGTGCTCCAGTGTGCCACCGTCGATTACCGCGTCGAACTGCCCCCAGTACTCTCGCGGCAAGGGGTCGTTCAGGTCGTGTCGAAGTTGCGCGCCTTCGTAATCCGAATGGTCCAGGGCCGTCACTTCACGCGCGCCGATGACCTCGGCGAAGAAGCTGTCGAGATAACTACCGAGTGTCAGGTCGCGAGGGACTGGAAGACCGAGTCGTCTGAAGTCGGCGGCAGTCAACCAGAATGTCTGACGACCAAGCGTGAGGACTTTGTCGAATCGCGCGCCGCGAGCACGCCATTCCTGAAAAGTGCGGACATCATCGAAGGTGAGCCCCATACGCCGCCATGATACCATGCAGCGGGCGACGTGGCCATGAGCTCAGTAGAAATGCGAACCGCCGCTCGGTGGATTGAGCGGCGGTCGCCATCATTCTTGTTCTACCGGTAAAATGTGCGTCGTCGTCAGCGGCCTTCGGCGGCGCGGGCGAGGTTCTGGAGCCACTCCTCGAGGTTGGTGTAGCCCGACGCCGCGACGCCGTTCGGGTTCGCCGGCAGTGTCAGCGCC